>Ga0105048_10003548_pt1 | contig 25580 bp, 15 predicted proteins | sample MAT05_FD_78382 | JGI IMG/M metagenome (GOLD analysis project Ga0105048, IMG submission 78382) | Freshwater microbial communities from Lake Fryxell liftoff mats and glacier meltwater in Antarctica - MAT-05 | ecosystem: Environmental > Aquatic > Freshwater > Ice > Liftoff microbial mat | place... | reverse complement strand
GGCCTGGGTCTGTTCGGGGTTGAGCGAGGAGGTGGCGAGCACGGACAGCAGGTCGTTTGCCGTACTGTATGCGCATCCAGATCGCCATCGGCGCGCATGGCCTGCCCGGCAGGACTCGAACCTTTATATGAGGTCAAAGCACTACCCAACGAGCGAGTGAGTGAGTGACTTGCTAGGTAAAGCGTGGCTCTTCGTAATGTGCACTTGGACGCATATTGCGCCAGGCACCCGGTGCGCAGCTCCGCTCTACACGGCCTGTCATGGGGTAGCCCGGCGAGCACCCCAACTCTTGAGGGCGCGCGTACCGGCGGACGCCTCCTCGTCAAAGGCTTGAGCGAACTGCGCCAGCGTGGGCCCGCCGATCGCCGCCAGCCATGAGCGCAACTCAACCAAGTCGAGGCGCTGGAGCCCACGCTCTACCTTGCTGACACTGCTCTGGCCGATCCCAAGTCGATCCGCCAACTCGACCTGTGTCAGGCCCGACTGCCGGCGGCTTCTCTTCAGCAGGTGAGCAAGTACGTCTTGGGGTGGTTGGAAGCTCTTTGAAGGCATCGGTCTGAGCAATGGCGCAGACCGAGCCTCTAGGCCAAACTAGAATATTCCAAACAAGACTATCGAGCGCGCCGAGCGATCGAATGCCTCCCCTTCGAGCAGCAGCGACACCGAGAGCAACCAAACATGTCCCGAGTCCCGTACGCACATGGCGACACCAGTACGAGCACTACGCCCCAGCAGGTCCCCAAGAGGCGTCCGAATGATCGAGCCCGCGTTCGCACTGACGCCGTTCTGCTCTTGGAACACAAGCCGGAGGGCATGACGTTTACGCAGCTGGTAGTCAAACTACGACTCGGTCACATCACAAGGAGTATAAAGAGTATCGGTAATGACATTACCGGCCTGGATAGAAAGGTACCCGAAAAAGTCTACAAGCCCACGAGAGGGCTTTACCGACATACCAAGTTCAAGGAGCAGGCGCAGGCTCCCGATAGCGCACTCGAGCCTTCACTGAGGGCTCGGAAACAGCAGCGCGAACCCAAGGTGCCAGAAGAGAAATACTATGGTCTCTTTGCGGCGTGGCTCACGGACGAACTGGAAGAGGTTACTCACGCTATCCCACTTGGTGGAAACACATTCCGAGATCGGTGGGGTACTCCTGACGTACTGGGAAAGTACGAAGGAAGGCGAAGCGATGTCGTGAAAGGTATGACGTGCATCGTCGCAGCTGAAGTGAAAACCGATACCACGAATCTGTTAACAGGGTTCGGTCAAGCGTGCGCTTATCGGTTGTTCTCTCACAAGAGCTACTTGGTGATACCCGAGCATACGTCGACGGACGAGAGGGATCGTCTTGAGGCGCTTTGCCACATGTACGGTATCGGCCTTGTTATGTTCGACGCCTTTAGCCCTGCGAAACCCAACTTCAGGCTGCTTGCGAGGCCGGTAAAGCACGAGCCGGACCTAAGTTATACAAACCGATACATTCGACATGTCGAGGGGCGCCTATTCGGGTGACCTCGAAAGATCACTCTGACACTCCACGGCGCTTTCTGGTTGAAAACGTTCAGGAGCTGGAGCTTCTCAAAGGCGGCGAGTTGAAGTTTCTCCTTTTAACTGTTAGTGAAGAGCCTTTTAGGCTAAACCGAGGGGGGTTAGGTCACTCATCAATAGCCGTCCCAAAAAATCAGAACTCGTGAAAACGGCATACTCATGGAAGTCGTCATTCTTCTGGTCGTCACCGAAATCGCAAACAGATTTTAGCGACAGCACTTGGGGGCGGGGCGCACTAGAGTACTCTGCAGCGCAGAATACCGCATAGCTTTCCATTTCTATGCCCACGAGATTCTTATGTTGCGCACGAACCTCCTGCATAGACCTCGAAGACTGAAGCACTGCGGCTCCGCTAGCCATTGCCTCTATTATTAACTTGGGGGGAGCCGCGGGCTTCTTCCCTAGAAAAGCATCATGTACCGCCTTCATGAGAGCAGAGCAATCTCCTGCGGCACGCACCGCTGATCTTACCGATTCGCTCAGTCGCCACTGATAAGCTGCCGGCTCGAAGCGCGGCTGGGACGTTGCCTTGTCGTACAGCCACTTCCCACCACCCCAATCAAAACAAGGATCTGCGACCAAAATGTCGCCCAGATCCGCTTTGCCTCGCACCCCCGCACAAATACCGGTCATCGCAAGCAGGCGCGGGCGAAAACTGCTAATCAATTTGGTGGCAGTGACAGCGGCCGGAGTCAGGCCCATTCGCGGTGATGCGACAGCCACGACCTTAAGTTCACGTATCGGGTTCCTAACTGTCCCGACAAGATAGCGAGATGAGTCGTGAGGGATTCGATACTCGTTCCAATCGAAGGGCAGACGACGGATTCCGTCAAGCTCCTCCCCCTCAAGCGCTACGATTATCCCGACATCGCAGTGGTAAGTTCGACCGTCGTTAAAGTACGGTGGGCCACTGTTCGACCTAAGGTAGTTAACCGCTTCTTTAATGGATACGCTCCACGTATCGCTGGAGTAGGAAAAAATCAATAGCTTCCAGAGAGGCATCGCAAACGCAGATTGGGCGGCATCCGCGCCGTCAGAATATGCCGTCAGCCCGATGACATATGTTGGAGCGATTGCCTTTCCGCTGTTCTTTATAAAGGAGAGTACGTCAAGTCCGCCGCCAACTGTCACCTGTTCATCTGCGCGCTTCGGTATGTTTATATCGAGTATCAGTAAATCGAATTTCTGTTGAGTTATCTGACGCTTCGCCTCGTAGCCATCCGAAACCAAAACTAGATTATCGAGTGATATTCCGCCGCAAGCCAAGAGCGCAGAGGATACGAGTCGCCGCTTTTCCTGCTCATCCTCAACAACCAGAATTTTTATCATGCTATTGCATCTCCGCCGTAATCAGCTTAAGAAGTTCATTCTGCCAAGTCGAATCGGACTGACGAAAATACACAGCGCCTCGAAAAATGGTTGGAAAGTCACGATGACAGCGATCAATCAACTCTGGAAATGTCACCCTATCAGTCCCCTCGCCGAAGGTCTCCAATTGAGTAACTACCACCACAGGCACACAAAGTGAGTGATGTATTAGCTTGCGCATTAAGTCATATCCACCTAGCGGTCGAAGTCGACCCTCGCGATCGCTCCCAGCTCGATCAAATGTTGGTAATGTCATGTCCAATATCACCAGGTCGGGTGTCAGCTGCTGAATGGCCCTGAGTCCGCTCTGGAAACTCCCCATGATTCGCACCTCGACGTCAGGAATGCTCTCGTGTAGATATGCCGTTATTCGATTTGCCTTGAGAAAGTCATCTTCTACAACGTAAATTAGCATGACGACACCTCGGCTGCGACAGTTATGCCCGATAACCAAAGCTTTACCGTGAACCGACGCTCGCCTTCCGACACTTCCAGCGCAAGCGAATGCTGAACGGAAAAGTCATACTCAACGATTCGCCAAACCTTGCTAAGGCCACTCCCACCCTCTTGACGAGCTAGCCTCATCGCAGAGTCGCGCTGGTACCTTCCTACAGCCTCTACTGCGAGTGCTCGTAGATCAATGATATTTACGGAATCAGCAACACTGTTTTCAATCTTAATTAACACAGTGCCGTCGGTCTCGATTGCTGAAAACTTGACGTCGTGGGTTGAATGGTAGTATCCGCTGTGCAGGATTATATTCTGGAGTAGAATGAAAAGTATCTCGACCATCCCATCCAAAAACCGTCCGGCGATCTTGTTTTGGATGTTTACTGAAATTCGAGGGGAAATTGATGTCTGAACATAGCAGTTTGTAATCTGCTTTTGTGCAACGTCAAGTGCGATATCGAAGTCAAAAGGATCCCTCGCGAAATCTAGAGGCCGCTGGAACCAATTTGATACGGTCTCTATGGCGGACTGAACATTGGTTCTGGCATTTATAATGACATCGCGGAACTCAGAATAGCCGCCAAGATTTGCCAGGTGAGAGGTCGAATTCAGAAGGGAGTTGACTGCTGAGTCAATGGCGGGGAGCATCCCTTTATGTAACTCGTTGCGGATACCAGCGAGTGATCGTTCAACGCTAGACCAACAGAAGGCAAAGAGGCGATCGATGAATTCGCTGTATTGTGCGTTGTCGCCGACCGTCCTCATCAATTCAAGTCGCTCTTCGCGAGAAACCAAGAAATTGAAGAGTCCTTTGGTGTGAGTATCGACTCCCCGCACGTGGAGTAATTCGCGAAGGTAGATCTGAAGCTGGTCTTGAACTCGGCTGGTGAACTTTCCGAGTGCGCGTCTAATTTCATCTCTCTGTTGGATAGTCGCGTCTAAGAACGCAGTTTCCCACCGCTTTGGCATGAGGTATTCATCGTCCGCCTCGCCCTTGCCGACAAGCAGATCCTGCGCAGCCAACGGACTGCGTATGTGGCCTTCGAATGATCCGTGTCTGATCGTCGTACTTAAATGCGTATCGAGGCCGTATGCTGGATTGATGGCGAACTGAGAGGTGAATTCATTCAGCATGTTTGAAAACAGGCTTTCTCTCTCGGAGGCAGGCAATCGAAGGTTTTTCAGATCGATTGCCGGATTGTCGCTAAGCAGATCCTCGATTAGTTTTGAGATTTTTTCGACCTGATACGTTAAGTGAGGCGATCGCGAAAGCCTTTGGAATCTTTCGAAAGCGTCTTTAAGCGTCGTCTCAACAGCACTCCTGATCCCGGCCTCGTCGACGAAGATCTTGCTGGACTCGACCTTCTTGAGTGCTTGATAGATGTTGGCTTCCCGTGTAATCGCTTTGATTTCTGCGGCATACTCATCTTTGCGCGTTCCATCTAGTTCGATTAAGCGTTGGCATACGCTTATTCGCTCCTCATCAATCTCGGTCACATTGGCAAAATCAATCGTGTCGTCAAAGACTCTCGGAATACAGATATACCGAAGAAAGTATATGAGTCTAGACCTCCCGATCTTCTCAATTTGATCAATCAAGCGGCTCGGCCTAGCACAGCCAAGATCGATCATGATGCTCTCATAGGCATCCGAGATATCTCTCTCCCACTTCGATGAGATGTTTCTTGAAGCGAGGTGTAGGAGAATGGAAAATGGTATGGTCTTAGCTAGTCCGCTGTTCGGCTTTATCTGATCGATCAGTTGTTCGAGTGGGTAAAGGCGGTAGGCGTCGGGACTTGCGAGGCAGTGATCAACAACGACATGCAGTGCTTCTGCGACTTCGCCGTTGGCCAGCAATGCGCGATAGAGGTATGCACTTGCGCGGTTTACTACGAACGGTTTGTCTGCGCCAAGTGCGAGACGATAGTGATTTGCAGCAATCGCAAAGGCCTGGCGTCGCAAGGCGACATGACCCTTGTAGAGGGTTCGACGATCCTCAGGGATAGCTAGATCGTCGAGAATTTTGTTGGCTTCCTCGATCTGCAACTGTAGCGCCTTGCGTAGCCGCAACGAGGTCGATTCTGGATGACAGAGAATGAGATCGCTGGATACACCGAGCGATTGCAATACATCATCGTGCCATGGATTTGCGCTTGTAGCCGAAAGGGCCGCAATGCGATCGAGCTCGGTATATTCACCGGCGATAGCAACATTGTCGTGTGTACGCTCCAGGAACGATACGATCTCTACGGAAATTGCATGCCGGGGGCAGGTCATGCAAAGCTTTTGTAGGCGTGCACGTGCCGTTGAATAGCTCTCTCCCACAAGGAGAACCTGAGACATGCACAAGACAATCTCTTTTTCGATTGAGTCTTCTGAGCCCGTGCCACTCAGAGCTGTACCTGTCATTGCTGACGCTCGTGCCGCTAGTTCGAGAGACGGCTTGATGCTTTCGAGGCAAACCTCGTAGTGGCCTTGCGTATATGCATCAAAACGCGCAAGTCCATCTAGGTATTTATCCGCACCTTCCGCTGCCGCGATTCCAAGTGCTCGACGGATACCGTTGAGTGCTTTGTCTTCTACTGAACCAAGTAACTCAATCGCTCTGGCGAGGTTTGGAAGTGCCGAGACCCCGTGGCGGGCGACTTGCAGTTGTGCCATCGAAAGGAAAGCTAGGTATCGGTCGACGATTGGGCGGCATTCCTCCCAAGAGACTACGCCGCCTGGATCATTTATCTGAGATAGATCGTACGGTAAGACGTGGAATAGCGCATAGTCGCCTAATGCGTTCCCATCCAGTAGATCATTTGCTTCAGTTGCTATCTCGTTGAAAGAGTAGTTGTCTTCGCTTCGAATACTGAAGTAATATCCCAAAAGCCCGGCGAATAGATCGATATCCGGATGGCTAATGGTGTCTTCTAGAAGTTTCTTTTGTGCACTAAGTCCTTGGGTCAAGTGAACAAACTGGAGTTTGTTCTCTAGGTACCAAAGTGAAACGCCTAGCTCATCAAAGATTTGATCCAGAGCTGCGCCTGCCGTGTCCATATTTCCGGCTATAAAGCTTCTTTCGAATTCCGCTTTAAGCGTCGCAAACCGACTAATCCTCGGTGCATAATTGCGAAGCACCGCTCCGGTCCACAGGAACTCCCGTTCTGCATCAAGGCTTGCAAGCCTTCGATGATTGGTAAATTTGTCGAAATCTTGAGGAAAGGCATTGAGTGCAACGTGCCCGGCAAGTAGTCGGTTCTTGAGTACTTCTGACACTATTGTCGGTATGTGCTCGGCTTGGGCTTCAGCTCTCGCTCGACTTAGGCCTGCTCGTATGCTTTTCGCGGAGTAAACGGTTCTCCTAAACTGAGTTAGGGCGGCCTGAAATTTCAGTGCTTTTGCTTTGGGTGATCTGCCTGGGCGCTTAGTCATAGATCTAGTTTGGCATTGTGGGCAGATTTTTCTTCGGTTAGCGTCAACTGACGTCGAGTACTACAGAAGAGAACCCGTAACGCATAGCGCTCGCGCTTGGTCCAGCACTAACTGAACAGCTTCGTCCTGTAGATCTGGCGGATACCTATACTTTCGTAGAATTCTCTTCACCATGAGCCGTAGCTTTGCTTGCACGCTCTCACGTGCCGACCAGTCGACTGAGAGGTTCTTGCGCAGGTTTTCGGCCAGCTCATGAGCAATCTTCTTGAGGGTCTCGTCGGTGAGCTCGCGAACGGCAGATTCATTGTTTGCCAGCGCATCGTAGAACCGCACCTCGTCTTCGCTCAGGCCAAGCTGCTCGCCACGCGCAGTAGCTTCGCGAAACTTCTTGGCCATCTGCACCAGTTCTTCCATCACCTGAGCGGCTTCGATGGATCGGTTCTGGTAGCGCTGCACGACATCGGTCAGCATGTCCGAGAACTTCTTGTTCTGGACGACGTTGCCGGCGAAGCGTGACTTGATTTCGCCTTCCAGCAAGCGCTCCAGCAGTTCCACTGCCAGGTTGCGCTCGGGCAGGTTGCGCACCTCGGCCAGGAAAGCGTCGTCGAGGATGCCGATGTTGGGCTTGTCCAGACCCACTGCGTCGAAGATGTCGACCACCTCTTCCGACACCACAGCCGAGCTGATGATCTGCCGGATGGCCAGTTCGCGTTGCTCGTCCGTCTTCTTCTGGGCGCTGATCTCGCGCTTGGTCAGGATGACCTTCACAGCCTGGAAGAAGGCCACCTCCTCGCGCACCGCCTTGGCTTCGTCGAGCGTGCAGCAGAGCGTGAAGGCCTTGCTCATCGCCAGCGCCAGGTCGGCGAAGCGCTTCTTTCCGTCCTTGATGCCCAACACGAAATTGGCGGCGCCGGCCAGCGTCTTGTGGCCACCTGTCAAGAAGCCGCTGTAGTCGAAGCCATGGCCGTTTGTTCCGGCCAGCATCCCGCGTAGTGCGTCTAGCTTCTCCGCCAACACGCTATATGCCTCGTGGGCGTCCACCGTCGGCCGGCCCCGGCCCTTGCTGGCGGTGTACTCCTTCAGGGCCGACTTCAGCTCGTTGGCAATGCCGATGTAGTCCACCACCAGGCCGCCCTGCTTGTCCTTGAAAACCCGGTTCACGCGCGCGATGGCCTGCATGAGGTTGTGGCCCTTCATCGGCTTGTCGATGTAGAGCGTGTGCACGCACGGCGCGTCGAAGCCTGTCAGCCACATGTCGCGGACGATCACCATGCGCAGTGGGTCGTCTGGCTTCTTAAATCGCTTCTCCAGGCGCTTCTTGACCTGTGCGCTGTAGATGTGCGGTCGCAGCAGCGCCTTGTCGCTCGCTGAGCCTGTCATCACGATCTTGATGGCGCCCAGCTCCGGGTCGGCGCTGTGCCAATCTGGCCGTAGCTTGATGATCTCGTTGTAGAGGTGGACACAGATGTCGCGGCTCATACCCACCACCATGGCCTTGCCGGTCTGGGCCGTGCCGCGCTCCTCGAAGTGCGCCACCAGGTCCGCTGCCACTCTGGCGATGCGGGGCTCGGCACCGACGACCTTCTCCAACGCAGCCCAGCGGCTCTTGAGCCTGGCCTGCTGGCTCTCTTCCTCGTCTTCCGCCAGTTCGTCGACTTCCTCGTCGATGGTGGCCAACTCGTCTGCCTTCAGCCCCAGCTTGGCCAGCCGGCTTTCGTAATAGATGGCCACCGTGGCGCCATCTTCCTTGGCCTGCTGCATGTCGTAGACGCTGATGTAGTCGCCGAACACGGCCCGCGTGTCGCGGTCCTCGCCCGACACCGGCGTGCCGGTGAAGGCCACGAAAGTGGCGTGGGGCAGCGCGTAGCGCAGGTGCTGGGCGTAGCCCACTTGGTAGCGGTCCACCGTCGGCACGAACTCGGCCTTGTGTGGTGCAGGCTGGCCAGTACCGGTCGTCAGCACTGTCGCGGGCGCGGATGCTGCGGGACGCTGCTTCACCGTTTTCAGCTTGGCTTCGAAGCCGTACTGCGTGCGGTGCGCTTCGTCGGCGATCACCACGATGTTGCGGCGATCTGACAAGAGCGGGAAAGTATCCTCGTCTTCGCCCGGCATGAACTTCTGGATCGTCGCAAACACGATGCCGCCGGAAGGCCGGTTGCAGAGGAGCGCCCGCAGCTCTTGTCGCGTGCTGGCCTGCACCGGCTGCTCGCGCAGAAGGTCTTGCGCCAGTGAGAACACGCCGAACAGCTGCCCGTCCAGGTCATTCCGGTCGGTGATGACGACGATGGTCGGATTCTCCATCAGCGGCTCTTGCATCACGCGCGCCGCGAAGCAGGTCATGGTGATGCTCTTGCCACTGCCTTGCGTGTGCCAGACCACACCGCCTTTGCCGCGCACATTGGGCAGGCCGTCAGAGCGGGATGCAGCAATCACCTGGGCGATGGCCGCGCGCACGGCATGGAACTGGTGGTAGCCGGCGATCTTCTTGACCAGGCCGCCGTCATCCTCGAACAGCACAAAGAAGCGCAGATAGTCCAGCAAATAGGCCGGGGCCAATACGCCGCGCACCAGCGTCTGCAGTTCGTTGAAGGGCCCGAGAGGGTCGAGCGCGACACCGTCGATGGTGCGCCAAGCCATGAAGCGCTCGCTGTCTGCTGAAAGCGAGCCCAGCAGCGCATCGGTGCCGTCTGAGATCACCAGCACCTCGTTGTACTGGAATGCGTCGGCGATCTGGTCCTTGTAGGTCTGGATCTGATGGAAGGCCTTCCACACATCGGCGTTCTGGTCGGCCGGGTTCTTCAGCTCGATCAGCACCAGCGGCAGGCCGTTGACGAACAGGATGATGTCGGGCCGGCGAGTGTGATGCGCTCCGGTGATGGAGAACTGGTTGACGGCTAGCCATTCGTTGCGCGCTGGATCGGACCAGTCGACCAAACGAACAAAGTCGCCCCGCGTTTCGCCGTCGCGCTGGTACTGCACCGGAACGCCGGTCACCAGCAGTCGATGGAACTGTCGGTTAGCGGCTAGCAGCACCGGCGTGCCCAGGTCGACCACCTGCTTGACGGCATCGTCGCGCGCAGCCTGTGGCACGGTCGGGTTCAGCGCCGCCACGGCCTGGCGCAGACGCCCGATCAGCAGCACCTGCCGGTAGTTGTCGCGCTCAGGCACGTCGCCGTCGGGCGCCAAGTCGGGCCCGTAGCGGTACTGCCAGCCCACGTCGGCGAGCCAGCCGAGGGCTTCCTGTTCGAGCTGGTCCTCAGTCACCGGTATAACCCCCCCTCCGAACCCTCTTTCGGGCCTCTCAGAAATGCACGGCTTCCCCATTCTCTACTGCGGCCGCGCGGCGCAGAGGGAGATCACTTGCCTGCCATCCAACCAGGCTGTCGCTGTCGAGGTCAAAGGGCCAGACCTGCAACTGCAACGTTGGGCTGAAGTGAAACGGCTTGAGCGCCTCAGCAAACAACGCGGACTTCGGGTAGATCAGCGCCATGGTGCCGGCCCCCTTCATGTACTTGTGGCCGTAGGCGAACATTTGGTAGAAGTCGCTCTGGCTGAGCTTGTACTTGTTCTGCGCGTCGGCCGATTCGATCCGCTTCCACTTCGTGTCCAGCACCCACCGCTGCGCGCCTGAGCTGATCAATACGTCGGGCTCCAGCCTGAACATGTCGTCATCGGCATGCCTACACAGCGATTCACTGGCTGCCGGCGTTCGAATCTGCGTTCCCGCCGTGGCTCTTCCGCGCAACCACGCGGCCACGTACTTCTCGAACAACTTCTCCATGGGGAACAACAAGCTGAGGCCATGGTGCTCGCCGAGCACAGCCAGCGGCATCCACCGATTCAAGATCAGTTCGCACCATGGCTTAGCGGAGCGGTAGTGCGCCATCAGCCGATCTGTTCCCCATGCGCGCAGGTCGGCCTGCACCTGCTGGCTCGCGGGCACCTCGGCCAACATGAAGCTCAGCTCCTGGGCCAGCCGCCAGTTGTCGGCGTCCTTCGTGCTCAGCCGAACGCGGTCGAGTGCCAGCTTCAACAGTCGATTCTCTGGACGGTCGGGCAGGAAGACATCGTGGCGCACATGAAAGCGGTGCTCCCTGCCGGGCGCCTGGCGCAACTGCGCCATGATGTTCAGCTGCCCGCGAAGGAATGGAAGCTCCTCTGACACGCGGTGGTAGTCAAAGCGCAGGCCCCGCTTGACCAGTTGGTCGAGTTCGCTAAGGTAGCGGCGCATCACCCACTCGGATAGCGGCGCGTCGAAGTGCTCCAGCGCGGCGATGCCGACCTCACGGGTTGGCAGGTCTAACGTGGCCTGGATCATCTTGCGCAACAGTGCGCGACAAACCGGCAGGCTATTGCCGACTTCGTGATGCTTGGGCACGATCTCCAGCGTGGTGCCGCATGGCGTCTGAATCACTCCGACATAGCTGTCCAAGATCAGCGATTGCCGGCCCTCTACCTGCACCAGGCGCGCGCCGGAACGCGAGAACGACTCGCTCAGCTTGCAGAGATAGTCGAACGCGCTCGTGGTCACCTGCGCGCAGTCGAGCGACGACACGACCGAGGCGGTCGTCAGCCGCGCGTACTCGCGAACGCTGACAACGGCATTCACGTCGGCAGCGCGTGGTCAATCAGGCCAAGGTAGCTTTCGGGCAGTGCAAACGCGTCTTCGTTGACCGACCAAGCCTGCCTGGTGCTTGAAACCGTCACATCGTCGCCGAACAGCTGTTTCACGTTCCAGGGCTGGGCCCGAACGAAGCGGTGTTGAGGGTGGGGCTTGCGGTGGTCGTTCAACACCCATTGAATCCGCTGCCAGTCTTCGAAGAAGTACTCCTGCAGCAAGGGCAGTACCTGCTCCCGAAAAATCGAGGCCAGACGTGTCAGGCTGGCATCGCTTTCTAGCGGCATGAAGTACGCATGGCCGAGGCAGTGCTCTCGGTCGAGAAGCGCCTCGATGCGCTGGTTCAACACTGTCAGCAGGCTTCTCACGTCGATTCCGCTCACCGTCACGCCGTCAAGCAGATCGGGACGTGGCGGCATTTCGCGAAACACAAACCGCCTGCGCAGTGCGACATCAAGCCCGGCAAGAGAACGATCTGCCGTGTTCATAGTTCCGATCAGGTGTACGTTGGCTGGCACGCTGAACGGCTTCTTGGAATAAGGAAGGATTGCCTCCAGGGCCTCGTCGGCACCGGCCCGCTTGGATGGCTCGATCAATGTGATCAGCTCACCGAAGATGCGCGAGACGTTCCCACGGTTGATCTCGTCGATGATGAGTACGTAGGGCTCGTGGGTCGGCGCCGACGGCTGCGTTGGCACGCTCAGCTTCACGCCGGCAGCGGTGAGGGCTTGTAGAAGATCGGGCCAGGTAAATCGGGACAGCCGGTAGACCGTCTGCAGCGTCAATCGAACGCCTTTGTTGACTTCCAGGATGTTGAAGTTGATGCCCGTCACCAGCCATCGCACCGGCAGCATGTTCACGTAGTCTTCGCGCACGCCAGCGGGAACCTTGGGCGTGTATTCGTAGTCACCAGTGACGACTCCCACCGCACTGATGGTGGTCGTCGATGCCAGGCACACCACGATGTCGCCGATGGTGATTTGCTGGCTGAAGTTGTCGAGAGAACTCTGTACCTTCGTGCCGAGCTTCTGACCGACTTCGTTCAGGTCGGCCGTGTTGAGATCACCGGCCTTGGGCCATCCGATGCGTGCCTCACCGTGCGACAAACAGTACTTCCGCGTCTCGCCGGAACTGCTGGCCTCCTCGATGGACACCTTCCAAACCTTGGCGTCTTCGCGAATGCCGACATGCTCTTCCAGCTGCTTGTCTCGGCGTGCGTCTCGGCACAGATCAGCGAACACTCCGTTCTCGATCGTGTAGCTGACGCCCTGGGCAGGCGCACCGGCATCGTCGTCCACGTTGGCCCGGATGCCTTCGACGAAGTCCTCGTAGCTGAAGCTCTGGTGAAAGGTCGTGAAGCGGACGCGCTTCCCACGTTCCAACTCCAGGAAGCGGCGGCGCAACGCCGCACGATCGGCCTTGTTCGCGGCCAGGTACGCCGGATCAAGGATCGCAAGTGCGGCGTTGATGGTCTCGAAGGTCTTGCCAGTGCCCGGAGGCCCAAAGAGAATTTGATTCAAAGGCGGCGTGTCCAACTCGGGCTCCTTCGCTTTGGACGCCGCCTGGGCAACGGCGATCGATGGTGGATCGACTCCCTCGTAGGCGTCGCAAAGTTTGTGCAACGCAGCCATGTCCGGCACCGTCAGCTTGACGATCGGGTTGCCCACAGCCAGCGCTGGCGCGTTGGACGCTATGTTGCTCGAACGAGGTTTGTCGGGCGCATAGGGAACGACACCACCGAGGACGCTCTTGACATCTTCAAGCCATGCGCCGGGGCTGAGGTACAGCGTAGGTGTCTTGTTGTCAAGGGCAAGAGCAACCTCTGCACCGCCCAAGCTCCGGAAGCCAGCCATCTTTTCGGTGGGTGGCTTGATGGGCTTGAAGCGATCCGAGCCCTTGAAGTACGTGTGAGCCTGGTCCGTGGTCAGCTTCGCCGACTCGATGGCCTGAATTTCAGACCACACTTTATCGCCGTAGGTCAGCATGTCCACTTCGCCGCGCTGCGCCATCAGCTTGGCGTGAAGCTCGGCGCATGTCGGCTTGCCAACGGCACCAGCGACGCTGCGCAAGCTGTCCAGCTTGTAGATCGGCAACACGGACGGCTTCACCCTGTCCTGATACAGGAACGCGATCTTCCATTTGGTCACGGTGCCCAGGTCAGCGGCCTCGACGGCTGCCAGATCACCAACTCTGGCAGCCTTGGCGATTCCGAGGATGATGCCGTGAACCTTGGCAAACGCCGCTTCCGCCGTATCGCCGTACTTGCCCATCCAGGCGTAGTCCGCACTGAACCGCCGGCCCTCGCCATCGACTTGATCGGATTGGTCCTTGCGGGAGTACACGCCGAACTTGAACGACGAACCACCCCAAATCGAGCCCAGGCCCTCCGTCTTGGACTCCAACCATTGCGTGAAGCAGTCCTTGTCACCGGCAGCCGTGTACTGAGGCAGCGTGAGGTGGCTCAGGCTTTCAAGAGGCCAGCGCGCAAGAAAGGCGTCCCACAGAGCATTGCGGTCTGATGTAGAAGCTGTCATGTGGTTGTGTCGGTTATCTCTGTTGCGACTTCTGGCAGGCGTAGTTGGCCAGAGATTAGGCGGGGGAGCAGGCTGTCGCGGATAGTGGTAAGAGATTTGGCTTGCTGTTCGTTCGAAACCAGGCGAGCGAACAGCGGCGATGCAACAGCCAGAAATGCCTCGATCGCGGGTGACGACGGCACCAACGCTGGGATGGGCCGAAACGCCTTCTTGCTGATCTCCATGAAGGTCGATCCGTTCGCGCGAGCCTTGATGCCCTCCATGTTTTGCCGACACCAGAAGAGCATGTAGAGCGGCGGCAGCAGGCTTCCCGGCAGCATGGCGATATAACCTTGATTGATGGCTACCGGAACCTGAGCAACGGCGAGATAGCCGATTGGTGCGCGTGACGACAGCAGGAGCGTCCCAACTGGCAGCAAGCCAGAGCCGATCTTCGCCAAACCTTTGGTGGATAGACGCCGTTCGGTACTCAGCAACACAGGCGCAGGCAACCCCGAAAGGTCCTTGGGCGTGGTCCATGCATGCACTTCTGGGCTCCAGTAGCTTGGATCCTTCGTATCGGGTGTGGCGCCACCGACGCACTCGACTGCATCGCCGACGGTCTGGACCGACCACCCCTTCGGAACAGGCCCCAACGCCGATTCCTGAAAGCTGTCCGGAAACAAGGCCGCCGTGGCTTCGTCCATGCCGGCCGGTGCGATGCCTTGCTGCTTGGCGCGAACGGGATCGAAGTCGACGAACCACGACTTGAACAGCGCCTGCGCGATGGCTTCGAGGGTGGCGTTGGTTTCGCGCAGGAGGGCGATACGGTCGTCGAGGGCATTCAGTACGTCGGCAATCGCAGCTTGCTCTGAGAGTGGTGGCACTGTCAGTTCGAAGTTCGGAATGTCGCGACATCGCAGACTGTCAAAGACGGCCCCAACGTTGATGAACTTGGCCACCTCGTCCCACCACTCCGGCCCTCTCACGAGCCATCGTAGGAACTCCGGAGCAATTTGGTCGCCCTCCGACCTAAGCACAACGAGGTTTTGGCCAATCGCGCACGCCAAGTTCGGCGGAACCAGCGCGCTATCTCCCGAGTTGCAGCGCCGAACAACGATCACGTCATGCGCGCGGGGTTTCAGCTTCTTGGTCCATTCGTTGTAATCCGCCGCACTGATTCGTCGAGCGTCTCTCAGGTCCAGATGGCCGTCTTTCAACTGCGGAATTGCGATGTAGGGATAGCCATCTTCCGCTGCCGCCGGAGTTCGATGGTCGCAGTCAATCAAGCTGACTCCGGCCTGCCGGAGACTCATACGCGGCCAACGCTCTTCAGAACTCAAAGCCCAGCCCTCCGAGCTTGACGCGAATCACCGCGTCCAGTTCTGCGCCCTTCGCCATCTGCTCGCCCAGCTTCTCCGTCAGCGCCTGCATCTTGCCCTCGAAGGCTTCGTCGTCGTCGTCCACCGCTTCCGCGCCCACGTAGCGCCCCGGCGTCAGCACATGGCCGTGCTCGGCAATCTCGGCCAGCTTCACGCTGCGGCAGTAACCAGCCACATCCGTGTACCCACCCGCATCCGCGTCGACACGCCACGCCGCCACGGTGCCGGAAATGCGCTCGATCACATCGTCCGTCAACTCGCACTGCACGCGGCTGATCATGGTGGCCAGCTTGCGGGCGTCGATGAAAAGCACCTCGCCCCGCCGCTGCGGCTTGTCCTTCACCAGGAACCACAGGCAGGCCGGAATCTGCGTGTTGAAGAACAACTGTCCCGGCAGCGCGATCATCACCTCCAACACGTCGGCCTCCACCATCGCGGCGCGGATCTGGCCTTCGTTGTTCTGGCTCGAACTCATGCTGCCGTTGGCCAGCACGATTCCTGCGCGCCCACCGGGCTTCAGGTGATGCAGCATGTGCTGCAGCCAAGCGTAGTTGGCATTGCCGGCGGGTGGATCGCCATAGTGCCAGCGCGCGTCGCCCGTCAGGCTGGCGTGCCACCAGTCGCTGATGTTGAACGGCGGGTTGGCCAGGATGAAGTCAGCGCGCAGGTCGGGGAACTGGTCGCGCGTGAAGGTGTCGGCGGGTTCGCGGCCCAGGTTGAAGTCGATGCCGCGAATGGCCAGGTTCATCGCCGCCAGGCGCCAGGTGGTCGGGTTGGCCTCCTGGCCGAAGATCGCCACGTCGCCGAGCTTGCCGCCGTGCGACAGGATGAACTCTTCGCTCTGCACGAACATGCCGCCGCTGCCGCAGCATGGGTCGTACACCTTGCCGTGGTGCGGCGCCAGCACGGCCACCAGCGTCTTGACGATGCTGCGCGGCGTGTAGAACTGGCCGCCGCGCTTGCCTTCCGCGCTGGCGAACATGCCCAGGAAGTATTCGTAGACTTGGCCCAGCACATCGCGCGCCTCGGCCGCCGATGAGCCGAAGCCGATGGTGGACACCAGGTCGACCAGTTCGCCCAGCTTGCCGTCAGGCAGTTGGGCCCGGGCGAAGCGCTTGTCCAGGATGCCCTTGAGCTTGGCGTTCTCGGCCTCGATCAACGACAGCGCATCGTCGATGCGCTTGCCGATGTCAGGCTGCTTGGCTGCGGCGCGCAACGCCTCCCAGCGAGCGGCCTCGGGCACCCAGAAGACGTTGACCTCGCGGTAGTAGTCGCGATCTTCCAGCTCGGCAGTCAACACTTCGGGCGTGCTGTCCGCCAGGAAGTACTCGTCGACAGGGTCGGCGAAGCGCGCCGTCAGTTCTGTGCGCTTGGCCTGGAAGGTGTCAGAGATGTACTTCAGGAAGATCAGGCCGAGCACCAGATGCTTGTACTCGGCGGCATCCATGTTGGCGCGCAGCTTGTCTGCAGTCGCCCAGAGGGTCTTCTTCAGGTCGTCGATCATTTGGCCGATGGTCTTTCTGTCAGTTCATAGCGTGTAGGGGGGCGTCTTGGCTGCGGTGGGGCCGAGCCCTTCGACTCCATCAGCTGAGTTCTCGTGCCAAATGCAAGTCGAGGGCCACCTGGCGCGATTGGGCGCGGGGCATCCCTTCCACGGCTGCCTTGGCTGCTGCTTCATCGCCTACCAGGAGTACCTGTCGCTGCGCCCGAGTCACGGCCGTGTAGACCATGGTTCGATCCAAGAGCCTATTGCCAGTGATGGGGACGATGACACGAGGCCACTGCGATCCTTGCGCTTTGTGTACCGTTATCGCGTAGCCGAGCTCAAGATCGTCGAGCATCTCTTCGACGATTGGCCGTCGAACGCCATCGTCCCATTCGACCCACGCAAGTACAGGGCTGGTTTCATCGCTTGTCTCGTCTGGCGGAGTTCGGGGGTCATCAGCGACCTCCACAACCAGGCCGAGAGAGCCATTCTGGAGCCCTCTGTCCCAAAGGTTCCGGGTGCAGAGCACAGGGTCGCCGAGGTGAAAGCCCACGCGGGCCCAGGCGTCATGCCGCATGTCCCACACCTGCACTGGCTTCGCACCAGCGGTCAGCTCGGCCTGGCAAAGCGCGTTGATGCCCTTGCTGCCATCGATACCGCTTCGCCGCGCACACAGGATCTGCGTGTTTCCAGGGTCCTCCTTGTACAGCTTCAAGACTGTCTCAGGGATGCCGGTTCCCGACATGCCTGAGGCGGCAGCCGGGCAGGCGATGAAGGCGATCTCTGCCCCGGCGTCTGAGGTCAAGTCCGGCCAGCGGCCGCTGCGGATAAGCGCAGCAGCTGATGCGATTGCGCCGCCGTAGCGCTTGACTACGGTCAGCTGCACGACTGGCACACGAGGCACCTGAGTGAGGGCGTGCAGAACCAGGCCGGGACCAACTGGCATCAACTGCGCCGGATCACCGACCAGCACCATCCGCGGTGCCGGCCCGAGCAACTCACACAGCCTGCTCATGGTGATGATGTCGACCATGCTCGCCTCGTCGACGATGACGACACATCTTTCGTCGTACTCGCCCTCCCTCCAGTTGCGGATGAAGCTGGCGATGGTCGAGGCCGGTCGGCCAGTGGCTTCCTGCATGCGCTTCGCGGCTCGTCCCGCCAGTGCCAACTGCGTGACGGCAATCTCAGCTCGGTCATAAACGCCGTAGAGAGCCTTCAGAACGGTCGTTTTGCCGACGCCCGCGCCGCCGGTGATGAGGACGAATGGCCTGGCAGCCGCAAGATGGACGGCCTCCCATTGCTGCGGATTGAGCTCGATTCCCTCGGTTTTCTCGTATGACAGCAGCAACTCGTCGACATCGTCGGTGGGAAGCAGCGGTAGTACTCTGGCTTTCAGCCTGTCGGCCACTGCGGCGGCAACTTGCCGTTCCATCACCATCGCCCCCAATGGCTGTACGCCGTGGTGGCCGATAACAAAGCTGCCGTTTGACAAGCCGGAGGACAGGGCGGCCTGGATCAGGCTTCGCCAGCGGAAGGCGCTGGATTGCTCGCCCAGGACACCCTCAAGGAAGTCCATCAGCTTTGAGGAGAGCATCGAGGTGTGCCCTGCGCCGAAAACGCGATAGCAAGCTTCCTCAACGGCAGCCTGGAGGCGGCGAGGGTCGTCCACAGGCACGCCGAAGTGCAGCCGGGCCAAGGCGTCTGTCTTACGCCAAGTGGCACAGAAGCTCAGCAGGCGGTATGGGTCCTCCTCAAGCTTCTGGGCCGTCTCCGCGCCGAAGAACTGCAGCACCTTACGGCCGAGTGCAAGGTCGAAGCCTTGGGCTTGCAGCCATTGCAACGTGCGGCTGTCGCCGTGCTGCGACCATGCTGCAATCACCTGAGCTGCGCTGTCCGGCGTCAGTACGGTCGCCAACTGAGCTACGTCGCCCGTGTCCAGGTGCACGTAGAGGCTCTCGCCGAAGGCATCCCACAGCTTGCGTGCCTTGACTTGCCCGATGCCTTCGAATGCAGGGCTGTCAGCCATGAAGGCGACGATGTGCTCTCCTGACGGCCGCATCAGAACGGCGCTGGCAGCGTCAATCTGGGTCTCGGTTACCTTGTAGCCATCAACTGCCAATAGCCGCTTGGACGGCTCGCCGGCCACCTTCCACCATTGCCCAGGCTCGACCCTGGTGCCGCCCAGTGCCGATGCGGTCGCCTTGACGACAACGTAGTCGCTGGCGTCTTGCACGCGTCCCTGGCCGTCGATGGCCTTTGCCGAGAAGATGCAGCCGCCAAAGCCGCGGGGATCTTGGCTTCGAATGTTGGTGACACGAACAATCTGCTCGACGATCAACGGGGCACCCTGCCAGTGAGAGCCAACGCTTCGCGCAGCACAGTGAACTTTTCGATGGCGCGCTTCAGTTCGGCCACTTCGGCCTTGAGGCCAGCGTTCTCCTGCTCAAGCCTACGGAGGCGCTCAGTCTCTTGGGCTGCGCGTAAGCGGCCGGGCTCACGGATCAGCGGTTCCGGAGGCGCTTCTGGGTCTCGGTCGACTGTAGGAGGTAGTACGCCTCGCGCACGCAGGTTCTCTTCCAAGTCGCGCAGGGCCTTATTGATTCGGGGGTTCTGATCGAGCGCTGATCTGCCAAAGCCGCACTCGTCGGCAATCTCTTTACGAGACAGGGCGCCGCGGTGGGTCATTGCACGAAACTCGTCGTCGGTTTTGCTAGCTGCCCAAGCCATGAAACTGCCAAGGTTGAGGTCTCTCGGCTGGCTGCCGCTTGTCATGCCGTCCCCCCAACGTCCCGGTTTAGCTGCACCCATTCGAAGAACGGTGTGGCCAACTTCTCGTCGACAACAAGCTTGTGGGGTCGAGTACTTGCATCCATGACGCGCATTGCGTTTATGTCGGATCGCTTGCTCTGCCCATGTCGAGCCGGCCGAGACGTTACTGCGTCAATATGGGGTAACTGACTAATCACATCTGAGTTCCTGGGAGGGTCGCTAGCCAGTCAAAAAACGGCCCCGCCATCTCCTTGTCAACGATTACGTTGTCCTTGCGCTTCGACCTATCGAGTATCCGTCGTTCGATCGTATCGAGCTCCAAAACCACATTCAGGTGGCTGACGACAGACCTGAGCGCCTGACAGGTTCTGATGAAGTTGACCTCGGCATCTGAAATTCTGGCAGCCCCAGACCCCGATGGATCTGCACATGGCGAAGGCAACGACGGAACTCGTTTGCTGAGCAGCTGATCCACCTCGCTTTCGAGTGACGTTGTGTAGATTCGAAGGCGCTCAAGTTCTCGTCCGAGGTTACCTGCCTCCAACTCCGAAGACGCCATTAGTGCCCGGGCAGTGGGGTCCTTTACAGATCGCGTGTCCAAGGCCTTCGCGCCAGGAGCCTGCTGTTCGGCCTGATGAGTGAGTAGCTTGGTTTTGTAACGCAAGTTGCGCAGCAAAGTCGATGTAGCGCATGGATTGCCCTCTACGGTTGAAATGTGTCTCGCTACGAGGTTGGCAAGTGCCGTTGGATGCTCAGCTCGGATTCGAGTGCTCTTCAGGTAGGCCAAGAAGTTATCGATGATCAACTCACGTCCCGACTGGCTACTCTCCTGCCAGTTACCAAAGGGGTTCCTGTTCTTCATCATGAATCCTGCTCAAGTAGCCTTGGCGGTGTAGACGTAAGACCCACCAAGTGCGAATCCGCATCGAGCATGTTCGCGACTTCGCGTACCCCTATGCCTGCTGCTTCCATCAACGACTTCAACGCACCGGCAACCTCTGCAGCGGGATCAATCGGCGTCGGAGAGGAGAACGCAGCCTTTAAGGATCCGGACCTGGCCAAGAGTTCCCGCCTCAATAGGTCGAACCGCGCTCGAATTTGCGGACTCTCTAGGCTGGGAAATGCAACGCACTCTCCGAGCCGTGCAAGGATGTACCCGGTCATTGTCGTGGGTACCTCGACGCGGCGAATTGCGCGTTCAAGCATCTCAGGCCTAGGCACCACCCAGACGCGCGTGTCTTCGCCGCGTTCTAGGCGCTGGCGGGTAATCTCTAAAACTTCTTGATTGAGCAGCCAGCCCGTCAGGTCTTCACACAGGCGAGCCCGCTCTTCTTCAAGTAGGTCGAGCTCCTCCACTGTGTATTTTGAAGAGAGTGTTTTCGCGTCGGCAGCGAGCAGCGCTTCGAGCTCGTCAACATTTTCTGCCACTTGCCGAATCTTGGCAGCGACGGCTGGCAAGTGATCGATGCTTCTTACAGCAAAGTTGCAAAGACCGCATCTCCGCAAACCGCGGAGTTCCTTGACAATCTGAGGCGGACATGTGTTGCCGTACGGACAAATCTCAGTCTTGTTTGCGACAGCATCCAGCGCTCGGGTTTCACGCAGGACGTCGACACCCTTAATCGAATCCTCGTTGAAGCTGATGCTCATGCAGCCGAAGCGAACGATTGCTTCGCTGACATTTGCTCGCATTGCGCGCGATATATTGGAATTGATGGCGTCCGCTTGGACGAACGGGCCAGCTGTTCGATTTCCGGAGGTCACGGGCTCCATGGCGTTTCGGAGCGCTGCATCTCGCATCCGCGCAGCTTGATGAACCTGCTCCGCCTCTACTGTCTCTTGATCTAAGCTGACGTAATACGAAACGGTGCCTGATTTTTGCCCTGTTATTCGTTTGCCAATCAGGTCCGTTGGAAGGAACGTGATGTACTGCGAAACAACCGACACTCGCGCGCTGTGTGGCGTGATACGCGACATGACATTCAGCATGCAGACACCTTGATCATCAGTAAGCTCAGCGCCGTAGGCATGAAGCTTTTCTCTGAGGTCAGGGTCATCAGGGCGGTGGCCAGGGGGTAGTAATCGGAGCAACTGCTTATGGGTTCCGTACTCGGTTAGCTCTGGCATTAGCCCTTGAAGGCCGCACAACATTGCCTGCCAAACATCCATGTAGACTCCGTCTGAGTGCGGCCTGCCATCTTTAATGCAGGCAAAGAGTGGACGAAACATTGGCCATTTGGTTTTCGGGTTGTTGTTGTAGTGATGCTTCACGTGGAAGCCAGGCTCGACAATGAGATCGCTCCAAGCGCGTTGCGCCCTAAGCAGTTGGATTACACGCATGGCAACGTGCGGGGCCCAAGGTTTATCCTTCTGCTTGTCGGTGTTGACTAAAAGTAAGGTGAAGTCGGTGTCGTTATCGTCAACAAGGCAATCAAAGCCGTCGCGATCTAGCCATTGAAGATGGTTGTGTCGCAACCCGGTATGAAGCGCAACCATATTTTGATGAAGGCCGTGCGGGTGTGGCAGATACAGCTTGCGCCCCGATTCTGTTGTGCGCCATCCCACGGCCAAGACATTGGGAATAAACTGAAGTCTGATGGACTTGGTTTTTGTGAAGAGCATTGGAACGAAGCCAACGAGAGATGAGGTGGCAACCGTATCGATCACGTTTATGTTTGCAGTTATCGATTTGAGTGTCGCACCGTTGATTTCGCCCGATAAGACTCGTTGAGTCACCACTTGATGGTGAGCCAAGATCGCTTCATGATAATCGAGGTATACCCCGAAGAAGCGGCGAGGTACTGGGTGCTTTCGGGTTGCTTTCGCTCTAGAAGTACGTGGGAAGTCGAAGCTTTCAAAAGGCTGCTTGAATCCCTCGCAGCCGGGTATCTCTTCTGAATATTTTGCGATGAAATCGAAAAACTGTTCTAGCTGCTTGAGGATTCCATAGTAGCCATTGTTTTCCCACTCCCGATGCCTGCTTTGCTCATTCATGAATTCAATGAATGTGACGGGCCGATCCTCTTTCACTTCAAGCAGTTTACTGATATATACCCGACTATCGAGCATGGAGGGAGTGCGGGGGAATACAAGCGACGTCGTTGGGTTTCGGGAAAACCAAAATGGTAGATAGTAGAACAGGTACAGATTCCACCATGAGAATGCGGAATCGATGCCTTTATAGGACTCTCTCTGTGTTTTTTCGAGATACAGGTTCTCCAAGGCAAGCCACCTTGCCATGAGGTCCTGCATATTGAACTCCAGGCCAGGCTGCCTGGAGAGGCTGGAGATGATCTTTAGGCGTCCCCAGATGGGCTCAACTTCCAGGAGGACCTGGAGTAGGTCCTGATCTGCACTTGGCCCGCCCTGTCTGAAAGCCTGCAGGTCCTGGTTTGCAATAGCGCGCGCCCTCATCGCCTCAGGCGCTCGTATTTCTCGGGTCCACTCTTCAACGGTGACACCGACACGGTTGCCGTATGCTAATTTCAGTACATCCAAGAGCGCTTGCGTCGCTGACGTTGTTTTCGTGAGTACCTTTGCATCGCCCTTACCCTGCCGTAACGCCAGTAAGTCAGGTATGTTCACATCTTCTGGGCGATGCCATCCGGTGGCGAGTAACAATCGTGTTCCGTACGACAGGAACCATTCCCGTCTCTTTCTTTCGCCACTGACGCTAGCAAATGCCGGATGTGGAAGATTGTCTTCCTGACTGTCGAGTTGGCGGATAAACCGTAGCAACTCTGAACACACCAACGCTCCCATTTCGCGTCTTCGCCATTCCCCGTCGCCTGTTTCGAATTTCCCGTAGGGCCAGTGGAAATCTGCCGGCAGCGTGACTGCGCCGCTACTGTGCAGTGCGAGCAAAAACAATCCGAGCCCGGGTCTGATCGATGTCGTGTATGCCTTTTTGTAGGTGGCATTTCCTGTATTTGTTGGGAGCAATAGTTCGTCAAACTGCTCCGGTGTCACCTTGTTGTGGGTATCGCTGTACGCTTTCAGTGCGGTTGTCACATACGATTTATCGAGCGGTCTCTGTGTTGGCAACACGCAGGACCTTATGAACATTGGATAGCAAGCCTTTAGGTGCGTTTTTGTTGTGACTTTAGAGAGATCTAGGTCTTTCTGGCCTTGGATGTCGAGAAGGGTATCAGCAGATAGTGCTAGGGCTTTACGGATCTGTGAATCCAGCGCGGAACCTTCTTCGCTGAATATGATGCTGTCGCGCGTTGCGTTGATCATTGGCCACCATTTTGGCTGGCCAGCTGCGCCTGCGCTCTTGTCAGCTGAGTTTGGAGAGCAAGTATCTTTAGCTCAAGTATGTTGAGCGGCATCCCATGCCGGAAGAGCGTTTGGTTGGCATTTATAAGCTCTAGCTTCATGAGGTCTTTGTCGTACTTCGCGTACTTCAACGTCTGTTTTATATCGGCATGGCCAAGAAGTTGCTGCACCATTGGAACAGGCAGGCCGAAGTCGCCATTCGCTCGGGGGAAGTAGTTGAGTGTGTAGGTTCCGTACATGTGACGAAGTGAATGCGGTCCGGTGTTGGGAGGCAGAATCACGCCGATGTGTCTACATGTCCGGTGGAAGATTTCGAGCCGGGAACTGGCTGCGCTCAAAAAATATGGCATTCCTCGCTGCTCTTCTGTCAGGTACTGAAACAGAAAGTTGTGGCGGCCGTGCGCAAGGTATTCGTTGTCTAGGTATCGCTTGAGGGATTCGAAGAACGCTGACGCAAAGGGTTCAATTAGGAGGGTCAGATCGGTGACCCTCCCTTTCCATGCGAGTTGCTGTCGCTGTTCTGGTGAGAGTGCACGGTAGCTCGGATGCCATTGACGGTTCGCCGGATCTACGAGACGAATGGTTCCGTCGCGAAAATCTATGTCCTCAACGAGAGCCTGAAGAGCTTCGTGCGTACGGCATCCGGCGGCGGCCAGAAAAGAATAAAGCGACTTGTCCCTGTTCGTTGGCATAGCGTCGATGAGTTCCATTACCTTTTCGTGCGGAAACGCCCGACTCTCGTCATATGGCGAATCGTCTCCCGCGTCAGGTAGCACGACGCTATTGACAAACTTTGGACCGCCAGCAACTACGCCAGCAATCATTGATCGGGCCTGCAATGCGCGTATCTCTTGGGGCGTCAGCGGCCGCTTCGCCCCGATTTCCGGTAACAGAGCGGCTTCCGCGACAGCTTGGTTGTTCTTATGCAAGCTGGCTAACCCAAGCATCTCCTTCCTGACTGCCTCTGAGAGACTCAAGAAGCGACGAACGGCCGCCAGCTTCGGCGTGACACTGCTCGCTTTGTTCGGCGTCGGGTGCATGGACCTGGCAACCGCCTGGGCAATCGGCTTCGATGCGTCTACCCCCAACTGCAGGTACTCACCGTAGGCCTCTAGCGTCTCGGTCAGCTGAAGCTTCGTGAGCTGGCGTCCCTGCCCGAGGATCAACGTCGCTTCGATCAGGTAGTCGATGAACTCGGCCAAGTGGCGGCAGTACGCGTTCCGAGTGAGGTTGGCGGCCGTGCGGAGGGAGGCGGCAAACGCGTCAAACGCTTCAACTGGTTGACCGTCGGGCCCGATGAGTCTCCAAGTCGACAGCCCATCGACCACTCGGCGCCTAAGGCTGACGTGCTTGAACATCCTCACCCCAAATATGCATCTGGGAAAAAGCATACACCTGAGGCCAGCGAAGGGCAAGCGAGCCCCTCGTATAGGCGGGCGTGCTTCCTGCGGAGTTGCTAGCTCAGGAGGAGGGGTGTCCACGAGGGAAAATGTGGCGTCGCGGACAGGAATCGAACCCGTAACCTGCGGCTTAGAAGGCCGCTGCTCTATCCGGTTGAGCTACCGCGACGTGGAGCGGCTGATAGGGTACCGCAAATGTGCAAGTCCAACTACCCGTTATAAGAACCTGCGACCCCCAGCTTAGAAGGCTGGTGCTCTATCCAGTTGAGCTACGGGCAGTGAAGAGGGGCCATTCTAGGAGGCCGAACCCGTGCGACGAACCCAGCTAGCGCGGCTGATATTGCG
>Ga0105048_10003541_pt1 | contig 25594 bp, 21 predicted proteins | sample MAT05_FD_78382 | JGI IMG/M metagenome (GOLD analysis project Ga0105048, IMG submission 78382) | Freshwater microbial communities from Lake Fryxell liftoff mats and glacier meltwater in Antarctica - MAT-05 | ecosystem: Environmental > Aquatic > Freshwater > Ice > Liftoff microbial mat | place... | reverse complement strand
CTAAAGACAAGAACCCTATGCGCAGCGGCGCCTTTGGCAATGCAATCTTTTTCGGTGAACAATTCTTTGGTAACTGACTATGTGGGAAATACAAGAATATCTTTATTAACTGGAGTTATAACTGCAAAAAAGGACACAACACTGGCCCTGCATAGTTTGGCCAACGGTGCTGGTAATTTTTGTTTGGAAATGGAATCCCCTTTATGGATTGCAAAAACCCGAAAAAGCAGTAAAAAGGATTTTATCGGTTGCAGTATTCACCCCAGAATAAGCACTGTTTTAAGCAATACCCAAACGTTTGAAACCAGCATGGTTAGCTATGATTTGGGCTTAAATATTACAGGTAGACTAACAGGAGATTTGGGAAATTTATCGCTAAAATATACCTTAAGAAATGCCATTTGTGCGGGCAACAACCAATTTGTTCGCAAAGCTTTTGGGTTCAAAGACAATCAATTTATCTATTCATCGTTTCAACTAAAAATTCGCGCTGGTCCGAATATATTTTCCTTCAATTTGCCCATTTATGTGTATGCATTGGAAGATAAATTGATACAAAATTTGCCAGTATATGCTGGTTATGCCTTGTTGTTTTAAAAATAATAACCCAAGAAAAACTACCGCTTCCCTTAACTTTGCCGTTTTATTTCTATGTTTAAAAAGGCCATTACTGCCGCCTAGAAAATTCCATTCAGATCTCTTCACACAGAAAGTGAGAAATGACGGAATATGCCTTTTGATTCTGACAAAGGGGGTGATTGCGGCTGTAATTGTTTTAATTTGCAAATACTTTTATCATTTTTTAATGTCCAAAAAAACAATTACAGCCGCACTACCTTATGCCAATGGCCCCGTTCACATTGGGCATGTTGCCGGTGTTTATTTACCAGCCGATATCTATGTACGTTATTTGCGGAACAAGGGCGAAGATTGCCTGTTTATTTGTGGCAGTGATGAACATGGTGTGCCCATTACCATTCGTGCGAAAAAAGAAGGCATAACACCACAAGAAGTTGTAGACCGATACCACAATATCATTGGGCGCAGTTTTAAAGACCTCGGTATTAGTTTTGACATTTACAGTCGCACCAGCAACCCAATACACAAAGAAACGGCCCAAGCGTTTTTTACAGATTTGTACAACAAAGGTGTTTTTACCGAAGACACCACCGAACAATATTATGACGCGGAAGCCAATCAGTTTTTGGCAGATAGGTACATTGTAGGGACATGCCCAGTTTGTGCCAACGAAAACGCTTACGGCGACCAATGTGAAAAATGTGGCAGCACCTTAAGTCCGATGGAATTGAAAAATCCGCGCAGCGCCTTGAGTGGAAATGCCCCCATTTTAAAAGAGACCAAAAACTGGTATTTGCCCTTGGATAAAATCCAAGAAAGTTTTTTGAACGATTATATAAACGGCCATACAGACTGGAAAACCAATGTGCTAGGCCAATGCAAAAGTTGGTTGAACGATGGATTGAAGCCCCGCGCCATGACCCGCGATTTGGATTGGGGTGTTCCTGTGCCTTTAAAAGATACCGATGGAAAAGTATTGTACGTTTGGTTTGAAGCGCCCATTGGGTATATAAGTGCCACCCGCGAATTGCGCCCATGGGACTGGAAAGAGTGGTGGAGTGGAGACAGCGAATTGATTCATTTCATAGGCAAAGACAACATTGTTTTTCATTGCATTATTTTTCCGGCGATGTTGCATTTGCGCGGCGACGGATTTGTTGTCCCCAAACAAGTTCCAGCGAACGAATTTTTAAATCTAGAAGGCGATAAAATTAGTACCAGCCGCAATTGGGCCGTTTGGCTGAACGAATACATTGACGAATTTCCTGGCAAGCAAGATGAATTGCGTTACGTGTTGGGCAGCATTTTGCCCGAGACCAAAGACAGTGAATTTACATGGAAAGACTATCAAACAAGGGTTAACAGTGAGTTGGTGGCTATTCTTGGCAATTTTGTAAACCGCGTAATGGTGCTAACCCAAAAGTTTTTTGATGGAAAAGTGCCAATGGCTTTAAAAGAAGGTCGGTTTGATGCGCTGAAAGCACAAGGAAGAAAAGACATGCTTTCTACAACCAACAAAATGCGCCAAGCCATGGATGAATTTCGTTTTAGAGATGGATTGGGCGAATTGATGAATTTGGCCCGTATAGGCAATAAGTTTTTAACGGAAACTGAACCTTGGAAGCTGATGAAGGAAAATGCCGAAGAAACAGCGGATGTTTTGAATTTTGCCTTGGAGATTTGCGCCAATTTGGCTTTTGCTACAGAACCGTTTTTGCCATTTACACACGACAAATTGTGCGCACAACTGAATATGATTCCACTTCTGATTCAAGTGCGGTATTTTTGGCGCGACGGGAAACTCGCATCTGCATTGCCGGCCGGCCATGTTTTGGCAGAACCAAGTTTGCTCTTTAGCAAGGTGGAAGATGAACCAATAGAAAAACAAATCGAAAAATTAAAGCAAATGCAACAAGTTGCTCCAACACCCGAAGCTGCGGAGGTCCCCAAAACTGAAGAAGTTAAACCCATCATTCAATTCGATGATTTTGCCAAGATGGATTTGAGGATTGCAACCATAGAAGCAGCGGAAAAAGTAGAAAAGGCAGATAAATTATTGAAATTAACCCTAAGCCTAGGCACCGAAACCCGCACCGTGGTTAGCGGCATTGCCTTGCATTATACCCCTGAAGAGGTTGTAGGCCGCCAAGTGGTATTGCTGGCCAACCTAGCCCCAAGGAAAATGCGCGGCATAGAAAGCGAAGGTATGATTTTGATGGCAGAAGACGCCAACGGAAAACTGGTATTTGTTAGCCCTGCGGAGGCAGTTGAAGGTGGCAGTGGAGTGAGTTGATGCTAAGACTCTCATCTGTCAATTTGGTTGGAGGGGGAGCATAAAAAACCAGATTCTTAGCATTTAGTTCATGGATATTCCATTTTTTTAAGGCCATTGTGGGTGCTATTTCCTGAACATTCCCACGCACGTTGCTTAGCTCTACCGCCTTCTGTTTGAATTCTCTGCTGTAATTTTTTCTTGTTTCTTCCATATGTTCAAGGGTTTTTATGCCTTAACTTAAAGTCCGTACAAATGTTGCAAGTCGAAATACTTGCTTTTTTTTTAAGTAATTATTTGAATTTTGAATGCATATACCTATTTTTGCAGCCCCAAAAAATAAGAAGTTATGACTAAGCGCACTTACCAACCGTCTAAAACCAAACGCAGAAACCGCCACGGTTTTCGTAAACGCATGAGCTCCGTAAATGGTCGCCGTGTATTGGCTGCACGTCGTGCACGTGGCCGTCATAGCCTGTCTACTTCAGACGAAAGAGGCCACAAAGGTTAAAATTTTAGGTGGGGTTTGTGAAAAACCAGTCACCCGCAAATACGAATTTCACCTTTCGCAAAGTTGAAAAACTTTGCAGTGAAAAGATTATAGCCGAGCTGTTTCAGCCTGGCTTTTTTGTTTCTGTCTATCCTTTTCGCATCAACGGACTTTTTACTTCTCTTCCGTCAGACAAAACAAATGCACAAGTGATGTTTGTGGTGGGCAAAAAGAAGTTTAAAAAAGCCCACGATAGAAACCGGGCAAAAAGAGTGATGCGAGAATTGTACCGTTTGGAAAAACACAAATTGTACCATGCTTTGGCATCACAAGAAAAACAACTTGCCTTGGCTTTGATTTACACGGGTACCGATTTGCCAAATTTTCACGAATCAAAGGTTAAATTTGATTTACTCCTTATTAAACTGATACATGCGATTTCTAATCAGTAAGTTGGCCATATTGCTCATTCGGTTTTATCAATATGCCTTGTCGCCTTTGTTTGCAAAAAGTTGCAGGTTTGCCCCGTCTTGCTCGGAATATGGGGTAGAAGCGTTTAAAAAATATGGTTTTTTCAAAGCATTTAAACTCACTGCAAGGCGTTTTGGCAGGTGCCATCCGTGGGGCGGCAGCGGATATGATCCCGTGCCATAATTGTGGTTTTGTCTGATTTAATTCAAGGTTAAAAGACATTGCCATGCGCTGAACAAGATTCCATACATAATTTCGTTTCGTATAAATCAATGAAAAATTGGAAAGGATATTTGAGTTACCTAGGAGCAGCATTGTTTCTTTGGCTTTTTTACAAACAATCCATTGGATTAAACCAAGCCCTTTTCGGCGTTTTTTGCACTGGATTGGTTTTTTACCTCACCAGGCAGAGCAAGCGCGGCTTATTTCTTTGGGGTTGTATGGTAGGCGTGGTATTGTTGTCTATATCCGTAGGTTTTCATGGCGAAAATTGGGCAAGGTTGCTCCATTTTGTTTTGATGTTTGTCATGGCAGGCGCAGCAGCGATTCCACAATCGCCTTGGTTCAACATTGCCATTGAACACGCCATCGTTTCTCCTGTTTCATCCCAAGTTCAATTTTGTTCCAAATACCCAGAAATCACAAAGAGCAAAAGAAAAATCCGCCTGGGTAAACATTTGTTGATCTATTTTATTCCCGCAATCATAGTCGTACTTTTTTTGGTTTTTTATAGCAACAGCAACCCCATATTTAACCATTATTTGCAAATTGTTTTGAATTGGTTTGGAGACTTTACCAAATACATCAGTTTTGGCGCTATTTTTACATTTATAATAGGCTTGATTGTTACCAATATATTTGTTTTTCAATCCCCGTTGGCCTCCCATGCTGCAAATTGGCAGAATTCAAAAAATTTGTTTTCGCGGGTAAGGTCTAAATCTAAACCAACCGTTTCGGGACTTCAGCAAGGCTTGCGCTATGAATACAAAGCGGCTATTTTTCTTATTGTTACCTTAAATATTCTGCTGTTTTTGTTAAACATTGCAGATATTAAATTGATATGGTTGGGTTTTAAATGGTCGGGCCAATCACTGACTGGTTTTGTGCACGAAGGCACATGGTATCTCATTATTAGTATCCTTATTTCCGTGGGCGTTATTGTATTTTATTTCCGTGGCAATCTTAATTTTTATTCAAAATCGGATATGTTGAGAAAACTCGCTTATCTATGGTTGGCACAAAATGCTTTTTTGGCCATCAGTGTGGGCTTGCGTAATTTTCATTATGTAGAATTTTATGGCCTGGCCTACAAACGCATCGGGGTATTTTTCTTTTTAGTGGCGGTTTTCATCGGATTGTTTTTTGTGGCCAAAAAGCTTAGGCGCAATGAAACCATCAAATATTGGCTCAATGAAAATTTACTGCTTAGTTTGGCCGTTTTGGTGTTCAGTGGGTTGGTAGATTGGTCCTCTTTAATTACACGCTACAATCTTTCGCATTACAAGCAATCCTTTGTGCACATGGAATTTTTGGTAGGTATGCCAGACCATGTTCTGCCGGTGTTACAGAGTTACCGAGGGCAGTTTGAAAAAATAAAAATGGAACAATTGCGCCAAGGATTTTTCTACCAAGATAGCGTCAATCAGCAGGCCGTGGGTCAAATTTTAGACAACCGAATATACATTTTTTTACAAGAATACAAGACCCATACTTGGCAAGAAGGCAGTTACCGAAATAATGAAGCATACAAGGCACTGGGCGGGAAATAGCCTCCGTATTTTTGGACAAAAAACTATTTAACCAAGCTAGTTGTATATTTCACCCGTTTTTATTACTTTTGCAGCCCCGAAAATAACCGGGAATAAAAAAAACATGCACAACCAATATGAAACCGTGATCATATTAACACCCGTGCTCTCTGAACAACAAATGAAAGATGTTGTAAAAAGCTACAGAGAGTTGATCACAGGTAATGGAGGGGTTATGGTCCACGAAGAAAACTGGGGACTAACCAAACTAGCTTACCCAATCCAAAAGAAAGGCACGGGATTTTATCATCTTTTCGAATACCAGGCTGGTCCTGAATTCGTAAAAGTTATCGAACTTGCATTCCGCCGTGATGAACGGATTTTGCGTTACTTAACCGTGCGCTTAAATAAGGATGCCGTAATTTACAGTGCCAAACGTCGCCGTGGCGAAGTGAGTGCTCCAAAACCAGCAGCACCGAAAGAGGAAGTTAAAGTTGTTGTACCAGAATTAGAAGAGGAGACCAATTAATGAGCAAAGAAGTAAGTTTTATCTTTAACCAAACCCCACAGGTTATTCAAAAGAAGAAATACTGCCGCTTTAAAAAGCACGGTATTAAGTACATTGATTTCAAAGACAAAGATTTTTTGTTGAAATTCGTAAATGAACAAGGCAAAATTCTTCCACGCAGAATCACCGGTACTTCCTTAAAATATCAACGTAAAGTTACTGTTGCCGTAAAACGCGCGCGCCATTTGGCTTTGATGCCTTTCGTTGCTGACGGTTTAAAATAAGATTGGAGAACAAGAAATGAAAATTATTTTAACACACGACGTAAAAAACCTAGGTCATAAAGATGACGTAGTGGAAGTAAAAAGTGGATATGGTCGCAATTATTTGGTTCCCAAAGGGGTTGCCAAATTGGCAACTGAAAGCGCTTTGAAAATGTTGGCAGAAGACATTCGCCAGCGTGGCTTTAAAGTAGAGAAACTGCGCAATGACGCGGATGCAATGGCAGCTACCCTAAACGGTATGTCTATCACCATTCCAGCAAAAGCCGGTGCTTCAGGCAAAATTTTTGGTTCAGTTACTGCACTTCAAGTTGCAAATGCACTGAAAGACAAAGGCATTGAAGTAGATCGCCGCAAAATTGTGGTAGACGATATCAAAATGGTAGGCTCTTATCAAGCAGTTATCAATTTGTTTAAAGAAGTGAACGCTACTTTAAATATTGAAGTGATTGCTGAGTAAGTATCTTTAAAATAATCCTTTTAAAAGGCTGTCTGTATCGGACAGCCTTTTTTATTGCTTCAAAATTTGATTTATAAGATTGTCATTTGCTTACCTTTGCTTGCTATATATGTTGGATCGCATTGCCACTTTTATCCTCAAACAGAGAGTTGCTTTCAGTATCATTCTGCTGCTCTTTTCCGCGGGTTCTGTTTATTATGCCACCAAAGCCGAACTGGGTTATGAACTTTCTAAGTTGGTGCCCGATGACGATCCAGATTACCAAATTTACAAGGAATTTAAAAAGACTTTTGGCGAAGACGGCAACAAACTGGTAATCGCGTTTAAATCGGATAACCTATTTCGCTTAGACGTGTTTAACGATTACCGCCAACTGTGCGAAGATGTTTCTAAAGTGAACGGGGTAATTGACCTTGCCTCACCTGCCAGGGTTTACAATTTGGGCATTGATACCAATGACAAATTTACCATTGGCCCAATGGCGCCAAAGGCCATTAAAGACCAACCCACGCTGGATAGTTTGGCAGAGGTTTTCCATAATTTAAAGTTTTACGATGGGCTACTTTATAATGACACCAGCCACGTTGCATTGTGCATCATTGGGGTTAAAGACAGTCTACTAAATTCCATTGGCAGGGTAAAACTGATCCGCGATATCCAAGCCAAATTTGAGGTCTTTAGCAAAAAACACAAACTGGATATGCACTACACTGGTTTGCCATTTATCCGCGTGGAGAATGTAACCAGTGTGAGGCGCGAAATTGTGTTGTTTACCCTCGTTGCTTTTGCGGTAACTGCATTGCTCATTCTCGTTTTCTTTAGAAGCATAAGTACCCTCCTTATTTCCTTGTTATTTATTGCCATCGGTGTGGTTATTATGTTGGCTGTAAATGCATTTTTGGGATTTAAAATCAACCTACTTACGGGTACTTTGCCGCCGGTTCTGGTCGTCGTCGGGGTGCAGAATACCATTTACCTCATAAACAAATACCACGAAGAATATAGGCGCCATAAAAACAAAGCGCTGGGTCTTGCCCGCATCATTTCTCGCATTGGCGTGGCTACTTTTTTAATCAATTTTACCACTGCCATTGGTTTTGGAACCTTTTATTTTACCAAAACCGTGATTTTGGAACAATTCGGAATCGTTTCCTTTATAACCATTAACATTATTTATTTTGTCAACATTATAGGCATTCCAGTATTGTACAGCTTTCTGCCAACCCCTAGCGACAAGCAAACTGAGCATTTGGAAAACAAAAATGTAAACAAATTCCTCTCTTGGGTTCGTTTCAATGCCTTTAACCGCAAGCGCCGCATTTATTTTTGGTGTATTGCTGTTACTGCAATTTCATGCGTTTATTTGATAAACCTGCGGCCTTTGGCTTATATGGTAGACGACATTCCGCACAGCAGTAAAATATACAAAGATTTAGAATTTATTCAAAACAATTTCAGAGGGGCCATGCCGTTTGAAGTGGTTGTCCGCACGGATAGTGCAGGTTATGCGGGTGAGCCCGAGGCTATCATCAAAGTAAACCAATTTCAAAAAGCCATGCGCAGATTCAAGGAGTTTTCTAAACCCATGTCCTTAGCAGAAGTGGTTTCTTTTGCAAATTACACTTACCACAAAACCATAGATTCGGATGACAATGTAAAAAATTACCGCGTTCCCAGTATATTGCAAATGGGCACCCTGCAAGGGTATTTCCCCGATCGAAAACCTGGGGATAAAAGAACCATTATTGATGGAATGATAGATTCTACCAAAACCGTTTTGCGCATCAGCTACCAAATGAAAGATGTGGGCAGCAGAAGAATGGATAGTGTAATGACGGAAGTAAAAGCCATTGCTGGCAAAATTTTTCCTGAAGAAAAGTACCAAGTATCCATTACCGGCACATCGGCTATTTTTCTCAAAGGGAATGGGTATTTGTATGGCAGTTTGGTGCAAAGTACACTTTGGGCCTTGCTGATTATTTCCCTCACCATGGGTTTGCTTTTCCCATCCATTAAAATGATCATCATTTCGGTAATCCCCAATATCCTTCCTTTGTTTATTACCGCAGGGATAATGGGCTATTTTAACATTGCCTTAAAACCCAGTACAATTCTGGTATTCAGTATAGCATTTGGTATTACCATAGACGCCACCATCCATTTTATGACCACCTTCCGACGGCATTTGCTACACGGAAACAAAACCCTGCGTGAAGCATTGAGTGTGACCATTATGGAAGTGGGCCTAAGCATGATTTATACCGTGGTAGCTCTATTTGCTGGTTTCCTTATTTTCATTTTTAGCGGATTTCAAGGCACCCAGGCTTTGGGTTGGTTAACTGCAGTTACTTTGTTTACAGGCCTAGCCGCCAACCTATTTTTGTTGCCAGCATTAATTCTGACCTTCGAAAAAGGATTAAACCCCAAAGAAGAGATGAAAGAGGCGGTGATAGATTTGCCTGAGGGGGATTGAAAAATATTTGGAAATGTCGATTGAGTATCCTAACTTGCATATTCAAATCTAATTCCAAACCCAATGAAAAATCTAAATCTGGCAGCATGGCAGCCCTTTAAACCAACCTTTTCTATAATATTTTAAAAACTACTATGATTGTTTATTTCATCTCTTTTAGCGGTAATAATGCTAAAGCTTGGAATAAGGTCTGGGAACATTCAACCGAACATGGTATTGTTAGGTCGCCTGTTAGTTGTAGAACTTTAAACAACGATGGAATTGTAACTGCTTCATTTTGGGTTCATCCAGGTATTGTTAATAATAATGATAAACCTAGAATGAAATTTATTGAAGTGGATGACAATGGGGCTGGCGTTTATTTGACGGAGAAGAATTTCGATTGGGGCATTCAGGGTGCAGTTGGTAGAATTGAACTTCATAAGATAATTCCAAATCCAAGTGAAGAAAATTATTTATTACTTGGAACTGCGCATAATCCATCAAATCTCAATCAGGTATCTAGTTTTATTGCCGTTTTAGATAATGCTGTAAATGTTACAAGTATTTATACATTGCCGACTTACCAATATTGGGATATAGCGGTCAGCCCGTATAACAATTTCATTGTTTTATGTGGATTTAATAAAGCAGATACTTTATTAGGATGCTGGTCGCGAAAAAGCATACTTACTGTATTTGATCAAACTTTTAGTTGCATGTGCGTTAAGTCTATGACATCTCAGGTCGGCGTCGGTAATTGCAATAGATTTGATATTGCAAAATGTTTGACTACATGGTATGATGCAAATGAAGAAAAAGAATATGTAGCAGTTGCAGGAAATACCACTTGGGATTCTGCATTTGGGGGGCTATATTCTTGGGGCCCAGTAAGTATTAAAACGCCTAAAACATATGTAGCATTGTCGGAATTATCAAATTCCGGTATACTTACTATGAATTGGATTAGATGGCTGGATTATTGGAACCGTGAATACAATCAAATGATTCCAACCGACATAATGATTGATGAAAGTAACAGTAGACTTAATATTGTTGGGACTAATGCGGAAGGTACGAGTATAGGGTTGAATTTTTCATCAATATGGTCATTAGGAACAAATGGAAATCCTATTTTTAATTCTCAATTTGAAGGTAATCCTAGCTCCTTACTCTATACTCATGATCTTTTTGTGCAGCAAATAACACTAAAAGCAACTGGTAAATATCTTCTTAGTGGTTGGTCCCCTGAATATTATTATACTGGAGGTATTGTGGATGGTAAATACAATTATTTTGTAGCGGAATTCGACACTAGTGATAATACTGCAGGTAATATTTATAATTTTATTGGAAAAACTTCAACTTACGCAGGTGTCAATCCTTCTGGATATTACGGTGTTAATGCAAATATTAACTATGTGATTTGGGCTGGAGTTCCAGTGCCTGGTTTCCAAACAGTGAAAATTAACCAGTTTCACGATTATACTTCACTGGTTAGCTGGAGGGATGACAACAATGACGATCAATTTGCATTTTCTTGGCTTAACTTTAAGTCTACTTCTGTCCCGTATGAAGAGCAATTGAGGATAAAGAGTTCAGTCTCGGGTGGAAGTGACAATGATGATTACTGTTATGGGATTCAACATGAGTGGGGGCTTAATGGCGGCACTCCAAGGCAACAAACGCCGCCTGGTAATCCAAATTGGGACACAGAATCGAACATAAATACAGTGATAGTAAGTTTGAGGTCTCCTGCTGCTAGAATTCCATCAAGCCAGGATTGCGACGGTGATTATGACTAATAATGTATCGAATGCAAAGATTATTTATTTTTATTTATGTTATTTTATTTTTTAGTTCACTACGCGCCACTGGAACGTCAGGAGGGTACATTAAAATTGAAAAAATAGCTTCAACAAAGTATGAAATTGCTATTCATATTTTTATTGCTTGTCAAACATCTTTGTCTAATGACACTTCTTTTACTTTACTGGTCGGAAATAGCGATAGCTCTAGTAGGGTATACCCAAAATATTTTGGCACAACTCAAAAGCACAACTACTGCAACAAGTGTAAGTCTGATTACTGGAGCCTTAAAATAGCAGACTATATCTTTAAATGCACGTTGGATATAACCCAAGGCAAATTTAAAGATTGGTTTAAAAAAGATTGTAATTTATATGCTAGGGTGAAATGCGATTTGGTGAACGCCACCACTCCGAATTATTCGCCCAATGTGAATTACTTTTCTGCAAATTATAATTTATGTAATAAATCAGTATTTGGAACTAAGTTGCCTGAACCTTCAAATATAATACAAGGGTGGGGCAATGATGTTTTTTATAATCCAGGCTTTTATCCATCTGCCAATGATTCCTTTACCTTTTCACTTGAAAACATGGAAAAAGACTTTTTGGGAGGTATTGTTACCTATAAGTCAGGATTTGATGCGAAATATCCATTGTCATGTTTATGTGGTTCAGGCCTAAACAATTGCACCCCCAATCCTTTTTCAGCAGCACCCCAGGGATTTTCACTCAACAATATTTCGGGAGATTTAACATTTCGTTCTAAGAAAATGGAGGGTCCAACAGGGCTTGCAATTCTTGTTAAACAGTATTCAAAAGACAGTTTTGGAAAATGGGAATATGTTGGCTATACTAAAGAAAATATGATTTTGCAAGGAAATGGATACGGTGATTATCAGCCTACTTTTTCAATACCAAATAAGATTGAAATATGTGCAAAGGACACTTTTAATTTAGATATTAAAGCGCTTATGAAGTCACCGATATTTGGCAATTATGATGGTGATACTCTATATTTTAAATTTGCTGGCAATTTTAATACGTTTGAATATAAAATTATTGACACAAATATTTTTCGCCCGATATGCAAATTGAAACTATATGCAAATGATGATTTAATTAGAGATAATCCTTATGTGTTGTCTGTTCTAGTAAGAAATCAAGCTTGTGGCTATCGTCAAGAGAGCACAAAATCCATATTGATTTATATTAGAAATAGTATAAGTTCCATAATTGAGGTCAAGAAAGATATTTGTAATTCAATTAAAGCAAATGTAAGAAATAGGAATTTAAATCTAAATGTAAGTAATACCTGGTATGTGTATAAAGATAGCTGGAAAGCAAAACCATTTTATAATTTTAAGGGCGACAATTTTAATTTGCAGGGTTTAAATAAAGCCAAATACTACATAAAATGTGTAGTAACAACGCCCAATGCCTATTGCACCCAACGTACCTATTTAGACAGTGTAGATTTAAATAAAAGCTGGCCAGGTCTGGATTTTGGTATCAACCCAAATGCCTATTGCCCTTATGATAGTTTTCAAAAATACAGTGCTAAGGGTGTTTCTGGCTTTGCAAAAGGATTTACCAGCTCTTGGCAATATGATACATCCATAAAGGTCTCAGATACCCTAAAACGCAATTTTTTCAGCACAAAAACCATTGCAGTAACACTTAAGGATACTGCAGGTTGTGAGTTAAAAAATACTTTCACTTTGATGCAAGATAGTATTGCAGATTTGCAATTTACCCGCGACACAGCCCTTTGCAGGCCGCAGAGTTTTGTTGTAGGTGCACAAGCACCCAATAGCAACAAACATTGGGAAGGGGATATTACTGTCATCTCTGGCAACAAAGACACTTTTAGCTATGGCCTTAGTTACCGCGTAAGTTTTCCATATAAAAACCCATTTAACAGCGTTTTTGGAAATTATACATCTTCTCAAAGCTGCAAAAAATCATTTGTCGCCCGCATTCAGGTTGACAGCACCCAATTTGTAACAGACAAAAGCCCAGAGTTTTGTAAAGGCTTAAGAATCCTAAATTTAAATAGCATTCAACACACACCTGTTGGAGGAATTTGGACCAACAATATCACCAATAGCGTGATTGTGCAAGTAGATACATTTCAAACCTATCCCAAATATTTCAAGGCATTTTATAAATACGAATCTTATACGCATTGCATGTACACAGATACCTCTAGCGTAAAAATTGCAGACACCACAAAAGTGCATTTTAGCGATATAAAAAGTGTATGTAAAGAAACCGCAATGGCAAATGCTTCAGAAATATTTAACCCTATAGGCAGCACCGGCAAATGGTTTTGCACTAGCAGTGCACTTTCATTTACTATAGAAGGTTCCATAAAGCCTAGAGAAAGCAATACGGGAATTTACGAAATGATTTACCGCACAGCCTCTGCGGTATGCCCAACTGAAAAAATTTACAAGCTGGAAATAAAGCCTAGCCTTATCCAGTTGCAGGGCAGTTGTGATGTTAATGTGGGAAAAACGCCATTGTTGGTTGCATTTCAGTCAGAAAACAAAACAATCTCCGTAGGCAATACCCAATATTACTGGCATTTTAACGATGCAACCAGCGGGCTTTTAGATACCAGCACCGCACAAAATCCATCGCATACATATACTACACAGGGCACGTTTAAAGTGATGTTGAGTGGTGAAAAACAGGGTTGCCGCGATACCTTTTTGCTCCCAGAAATTCTGGTTGAAGTAAATGGAGTAATCCATTTGCAAGGGAATAATGAAATTCTATTGTATCCAAATCCCATACAAAATAAATTGAATATCGATTGTTTAAAAGCCAACCTAGGCAAGCAAAAAACTATGGAAATTTATTCTATGGCAGGCCAAATCCTCTATAAAAGTCAATTTGACAATGATTTTACTGTCATAGATTTAAGCGAAATGCCTTCTGGCCTATGCCTAATAAAAATAAAAGATACCAGCGGCAAATCAGCAACAAGAGTGTTCTTTAAACAATAGTCGATTTAGGATATGTCATTTGGCAATCAAAGATTCACACATTGTATACATAGAAAGAAGCCTAACACGAGGCGCAATCACCCAACCTAAACGAAAACTTCTCCCCACTTGCATCCACCGCGGTGGACAAGGAGAGGAGCCGGGGGTGAGGAAAAAACAACTTGCCCAGTATCGAAATAAATATTCTTGGCTAAACCATCAAACCATTAAATTGCAACCCCTAGTATCACTAAAATCGAGCCGGCCTAATACCTCAAAGCTCCCGTCGGTATGCAATTTCCCTAAATCGTCGGTAGCAATAAAGCTGCAACTGTAAAGATTTCCCAAATCAATAACACAGATTCTGCCCGTTTTGCCTACTGGTAAACTAAAGCCGGCATCGTTTACATCCACAATTTGCACTTGCATCCAAGGTGGACAGTGAAAAACACCATCGCCTTTTGACCATGCCTGCGACATTAGTTCTGTCATGCCATATTCACTGTGAATTTGTTGTACACCAAAGGAGGTACATAAAATTTCATGCACTTCCATTCTCGTTAGTTCGGCCCTTCGGCCTTTCATGCCACCAGTTTCCATAATTACACAATTTTGCAAAGCAGGCCCAGCATATCTTTCAGCCAAATCTAGCAAAGCATAGGTAACCCCAAGCAACAAAGTTTTTTGTCCAATTTGTTCATTTTTGACAATTTGTTCTAACAATGCGTCGTGGTTGTACAAGTAAAATCCACTACCTGGGGCGGACTGTGAAATCAAATGCTCGGCCATGTAAACCAAGGAACTATTTTGTCTTTCTAAATAGGAGGGCAGCAAAGCCAAAATACAATAGTCTTTAGGGCTTCCGTATTCCAATTCGAATCCAAGGGTAAAGTTTCGGGTATAAAAATCGGGGAATGGCACCCCATGTTTAGAAATGCCTTCGCCAGTTGTGCTGCTGCTTTCGAAAAACAGGGATGGGTTTGCCTTTTCAATCCCGATTTTATGGTTTTTGAAAAAGGCAATGGGCAAATAAGGCACATCCTGCGGCTTAGGCACATTGAAAGACACCCATTTTTGATATTCCTGAATATGATTACATTGAAAGGAGAATATTTTCCCCTTCAGTACGTTAAATTTGCTACCGTTTAGCGTGAATATCTCATCTTCAAGGTTGGTCTCTCTCAAAAGTTGTGCAATTATATTGTTTCTGACGCTGGCTTGTCGGGCCGACAAAAATAAGTTCTCCAAGGTACCTTTTTTAAAATTTAATTGGCTTTCTGTTTTTAACAACGGCACCAGCAAGGATAGTTTCATACTGATGAACTTTCATTACCAAGATGGGGATGGTGACATAGGGCTTAACCCCTCGGACACTTTGCCACCTTTTGGGCCAGGTCAGGCCTATTTTTACAATTTAAAAATATCGATGTTGGAAAAAAAAGGTGGAATATGGAAACAAATCCCCAATCCGTTTTCACCCGCAGATTCAATAAATTTTAATGAACGAATAGAAAACATTACCCCAAATGGCAAGTACAAATGGATAGAAGGCGACTTGGAAATAAAAATTCCTGCGGAACCATTAGGGGCAAAACCCGATACAATAAAGTTACACATTCAACTTTTTGACCGGGCAAAAAACAGCAGCAACCTTATAGAAACAGAAGAAATAGTGCTAAAACACTAGCCCCAGTTTTAAAGTAAAATAAAATATTTTAACAAAGGGTTTTACCTTTGGCACGTAGTTTGGATTAATACAAAGTAACAAAATGATAAAAAATCTTGCAATAGCAGTCGTGGCCATGGTTTCAATGCCACTTGCCGCCCAAAAGTTGGGTTTTGTTGACAGTGATTTGATTTTGGGCAAAATGCCTGAATACAAATCTGCCCAAAAACAATTGGATGAAATAACCGCAGAATGGCAATCCAAAGCGGATGGCTACCAAGCCGCCATTGATCAAATGTACAAGGACTACCAAGCCGAGGAAGTATTGTTAACACGCGACCAAAAGAAGGCGAAAGAAGATGCTATAGTAGCTAAGGAAAATGAACTTTTTAAATTCCGTGAGGAAAAATTTGGCCAATCGGGTGAATTGTTTAAAAAGCGCGAAGAATTGGTTAAACCCATACAGGATAAAATTTATGAGGCCGTGCAAAAGGTAGCAAAGAAAGAAGGATTGGCATTCATATTCGACAAAGCGGGTGGGGTAATGATGCTGTATGCCGATACTAAATATGACAAAACCTTTGAAGTAATGGAAGAGCTAGGGATACCCACAGATCCGAAACCGGATGACAACAAACCTGGCAATAGATAATAAACAAATAATAACCCTATAAAATTAAAATGAAAAAATGGATTCTTACACCGGCAATACTGCTGGCAATGACGACTGTTGCATTTGCACAAGGTACAAAAGTACTTCCTCAAAAAATTGGATTTGCGAACTTACGCATGGTTTTAGACTCACTGCCTATGAAGGATAGTGCCGTTGCACAATTGAAAATATTGAATGATTATTTTAGCCAAGATATTGCTGAAATGAAAAAAGAGTATGAAGCGAAACTAATGGAATATGATGCCTATATAAAAAGCGCTAGCGTGGATCCATTAATTCGTGAAATGCAAGAAAATACGCTGAAAACCTTGGAAGAAAATATTGGAAATAAAACCCAAAAATACCAAGAATTGATACAACGCAAACAAAATGAATTGTTGCAACCGATTTTAGATTCTATAAAGGCTAACACTAAAATAGTTGCCAAACAAAGAGCCTACACACAAATCGTTGACATTTCTAGCGACATTCTAATCTACAATGGCAGCAACGCAGACGATATTACAAATATTGTGATTGCACAAATGCGAGCTGCTGCAAGAAAATCATCGGCACCAAAGGCCATGCCTCGGTAAATTTAAATCGCATTTCAAATAAAAAAAGTCCTGTTTACGGGACTTTTTTTATTCCTTTGCAAGTAAATGGAACAGTTTCCCATAGGCGTTTTCGATTCAGGCATTGGTGGACTTACCATTTTGCGAGAGTTTCGCACTGTTTTGCCAGAATATGATTATCTTTATTTGGGAGACAATGCGCGCGCACCTTATGGTACCCGTTCTTTTGAGTCGGTTTATAAATATACGCTGGAATGCGTAGAATGGTTGTTTCAGCAAGGTTGTAAATTGGTAATCCTCGCATGCAATACTGCTTCTGCAAAAGCCTTGCGAAATATACAGCAGAACGATTTGCACAGATGGCCTGGACACAAGGTTCTTGGCGTGTTGCGCCCAACAACTGAATCGATTGGCAATTACACAAAATCAAACCACGTTGGTATATTGGCCACAAAAGGAACCGTATTATCCCACTCTTACCCCACCGAAATTAAAAAATTTTTCCCCAATATAACTGTGCACCAAGAAGCTTGTCCAATGTGGGTGCCTTTGGTTGAAAATAGAGAGCACGAATCTGCGGGTGCCGATTATTTTGTACGACAACACATTCAACAAATTTTGAATAGAGATATCCAAATTGATACTTTATTGCTCGGCTGCACCCATTACCCTTTGTTACTGCCCAAAATACAGGTATTGGTTCCAAGTGGTGTGCAAATTGTTTCCCAAGGATTAATTGTTTCACATAGTTTAAAAGATTATTTACAAAGGCATTCAGAAATTGAAACTGGTTTGACTAAACAGGGCAATTGTGAATTTTATACAACAGATTCCTCCCAAGATTTCGATGAATTGGCAAATTTGTTTTTTGGTGAATCCGTTGCATCTGTTCATACTGCAATTCAACCGAATTAAAAGTGGCGCCTGAAAATCTTAAAAAAACGCTTGCCCTGTTGCCCGATTTACCCGGGATATATAAATATTTTGACACAGATAAAAATATAATTTATGTAGGCAAAGCCAAAAATTTAAAAAAAAGGGTTAGCAGTTATTTCAACAAACTGCAACATGAAAATAGAAAAACGGCAGTTCTCGTTTCCAAAATAGAATTTATAGATTTCACTGCAGTGGATACGGAAATGGATGCACTTCTGCTAGAAAATAGTTTAATCAAAGAATTTCAACCCCGCTACAATATTAATTTAAAAGACGACAAAAGTTATCCATTTATCAAAATTACCAAAGACCGATTTCCTGTCGTTTTTGCCATGCGAAACCCAGTTAAAGATGGTTCAGATTATTTTGGCCCGTATGGCTCACCTAAGCTGATGTACAATGTATTAGACCTTGTAAAAAAATTATATCCAACCCGAAATTGCAATTTAATTTTATCTGAAAAAAACATACAAGCTGGTAAATTTAAAATATGCTTGGAATACCAAATTGGAAATTGCAAAGGCCCATGTGAAGGAAAGCAAACAGAGGCAGAGTATAACGAAAGCATAAAAAGCATTAAACATATATTGCGCGGTAATCTAGCAGAAGTGCGCAAAGTATTAAAAGAAAACATGCAGTTGGCTGCCCAAAATTTACAATTCGAAAGCGCACAATTGTTTAAAGAAAAGCTAGAGAACTTAGATAAATATCAACACAAAAGTTCGGTTTTTAGCCACCACACTGGCAATGTGGATGTGTACTCAATTTCAACCAACGAAAAACTAGCTTTTGTGAATTTTTTGCGGGTTGGAAACGGATTAATTATCATTTCTAGAAACCTGGAAATAAAGAAAAAATTGGATGAAACAGATGAAGAACTTTTGTTTTTGGCAATTGGCGAAATGACGGCATTGTATGGTCAAGGTACAAGCACCGAGTTAATTCTTCCGTTTGAGTTAACCGATTCTGATTTAAAATTTACGGTTCCCAAAGCAGGTGAAAAACGAAGTTTGTTAGAACTGAGTATTAAAAATACTTTGTTGTACAAAAAAGAAAAATTGACACAATACGAAAAATTGAATCCGGATGTACGTATAGACAGGGTAATGGAGCAAATGCGCATGGATTTAAAGCTGACGGAACAGCCAAGACGTATGGAATGTTTTGACAATAGTAATTTTCAAGGGGCATATCCAGTTTCGGCTTGTGTGGTTTTTATCAATGGAAAAGCGGCGAAAAGTGAATACCGTCACTTCAATGTAAAAACCGTGGTTGGACCTGACGATTTTGCAACCATGCGTGAGGTTATTTCTCGGAGATATTCCAGACAATTAGAGGAAGAAAAAGAATTACCTCAACTAATAATTGTGGATGGTGGAAAGGGCCAATTAAGTGCCGCCGTTGAAGCATTAAAATCATTGAATTTGTATGGTAAAATTGCCATTGTGGGCATTGCAAAAAGACTCGAAGAAATTTACTATCCCGAAGATCCTTTGCCATTGTATATTGACAAAAAATCTGAATCCCTGAAAATCATTCAACAAATGCGCGACGAGGCACACAGATTTGGAATAACACACCATAGAAGTCGCAGGGATAAAGGCACGTTAAAATCTGAATTGACAGAAATTGCGGGCATAGGTCCAGATACAGCCCAAGTGCTTTTGAAAGCATTTAAAAGTGTAAGGAAAGTAGAAAAAGCTACATTCATAGAGTTGGTGGAGGTCGTAGGTAAATCCAAAGCAGAAAAAATAATTGCCTATTTTTTAAACACAAAATTTGGTGAATAATTGGAAATTTAACGATACAGGCGAATTGCTGCAACAGTTGTTGGTCTTTTCAAAAGATTACGATACGGCATGTATTTTATTGTCAAATAATTTTGAGGATATACATGGAAAATACAATTTGGTGGCAGGTTTCGGTGAAAAGATGAAATACAACGATCCCTCTGAAATCGAAAACAACGACCAATTAAAACTGGGTTTTATTTCTTATGATTTAAAAAATAAATTTGAAAATATTGAAAGCAACAATCCATCCGGAGTGGGCGTGCCAGATTTTTATTTTTTTGAACCTGAAGTGTCTTTGGAATGCGGCCGAGACGGATCCTTGAATTTAAAAAAATTCAATGTTTCTCCTCCGGATGTATCAGATTTTAATATGCGGTTTACAGCCGATTTAAATTGGAAATGCAAAACAGAGAAATCTATTTATATTGAAAATGTAAATAAGATTCGTTCTCAAATCGAAAACGGCGATTTTTATGAAATGAATTACTGTATAGAATGGGAAGCGGAAAATACAGTAGGATTTAACCCATATGAGGCATTTTTTAAATTGAATACGGTTTCACCCGCGCCATTTGCCGCCTTTTTTAAGTACAATCAAAAATATTTTATTTGCAGCAGTCCAGAAAGATTTATTCAAAAAAAGCAGCATAAAATAATCTCGCAACCTATTAAAGGCACCAGAAAAAGAGACAAAGATTTACAAGTGGATTTGCGAATCATCCATGAGTTGGAATGCGCTGAAAAGGACCGTTCCGAAAACATTATGATTGCCGATTTGGTGAGAAACGATTTATCCAAAATTTGCAAAAACGGCAGTGTTAAGGTAGATGAATTGTGCAAAATTTATTCTTTTAGTCATGTGCATCAAATGATATCGCTGGTTAGTGGCGAAATTGAAGGTGACCCAAAATTTTTGGAAATATTAAGAGCCACTTTTCCCATGGGAAGCATGACAGGAGCACCCAAAATTATGGTTATGCAAGAAATAGAACGCTATGAAAATTTTAGGCGAGGTTTATATTCTGGCTCTATCGGTTGGTTTTGTAATGGAGATTTTGATTTAAATGTTGTCATTCGCAGTTTGCAATTTAATGCCAAAGACGATACACTAATTTACAATGTTGGAGGTGCCATCGTTTATGATAGCGATGCTGAAAGCGAATATGATGAATGCGAAACCAAAGCGGCTGGCATCATCGCTGCCATGAATGCGAATTAAATTCGCTATAGTGGTATTTTGAAGTTTTAAAATTAAAGAATTTCAAACTTATAACCTACCCCTTTTACGGTGTAAATAAATTTTTCGTTTAACTTTTCTCGAATTTTTCTTACGTGTACATCGATGGTTCTGTCTACAACCAAAACTTCATTTCCCCACACATTTTCCAAAATCTCATCCCTACTGAATACTCTGCCCGGACGGCTTGCCAAAAAAGACAACAATTCGAATTCTTTGCGAGGAAACTGAAGCGATTTGCCTTCAAATACAACTACGAATCTTTCTCTGTCAATCACCAAATTTCCAAAATCCATTTTTTCAGGACTTGTATTTTCAATGATATTTTTTCTTCTTAAGATGGCTTTTAATCTGCTGAGCAATACCCTAGGTCTTATGGGTTTTGAAATATAATCATCGGCACCGGCTTCAAATCCTGCTAGTTCGGCAAACTCTTCGCTTCTTGCAGTTAAAAACACAATTGAAATTCCACTTGTTTCTGGATCGTCTTTCAGTTGTTTGCATGCACCTATTCCATCTAAAATTGGCATCATTACATCCATTAAGATCAAGTCAGGTTTTACTTTTTTCGCTTGTTCTATGGCTTGGAAACCATTCATGGCAATGTGAACATCGAATCCCTCTTTATTTAAAGTGTGCCTGATTAATTCCAGAATGTCCTGTTCATCATCCACAACCAAAATTCGCGGTGTTTGCCTTATCATTAGGTTACAAATTAACTACGGAACTATTACCAATGCTTTAATGCAATATTAACATATTGTTACAGCATTGTGCATACTTGCAACAAGGATTTGTTTTTATGGGTTCGCCAATACTTCCCGAAGTTTTGCTTCCAGTTGCTCGCCTCTAAGCCCTTTTGCCAAAATATGTCCTTGTTTGTCAAGCAAAACCGTATTCGGTATGCCACTAATTTGGTACATCCGATTCACTTTTCCTTCCCAGCCTTTCAACTCACTAACATGTTTCCAAGCTAAGCTATCTGTGGCAATGGCGTTTTTCCACCGATTTTTATCATCATCCAAGGATACGCCTAAAATCTCAAATCCTTTGTCTTTCCACTTTTTGTACATTTTGGTATTGAACGGATTTTCCTTGCGGCAGGGTCCGCACCACGATGCCCAAAAGTCAATCAAAACGTATTTACCACGTAGAGATTTTAAAGTCAATATTTCTCCATTGGGTTGGGCCATTTCAAAATCAGGAGCTATAGCACCAATTGCTAGTTTACTTTCTTGGTCGAACCGCTTTTGCATATCCACAGAATACTTTGAGGTTGGGCTAACCGCCAAACATTGTTTCAAAGCATGCTCTAACAAAGGCAAACCCGGGTTTTCCATCACCGCAAAGCGAATGATAAAATACGGGAGGTAACTTTTCTTTTTGTCCAGGGCAAATTTTAAAATATCAGCATTTCTTTTGTCCACCAATGCATGGTACTCGGCTTGTATTTTGGCGCTTTGGGCTTGCGCTTCTGGTGTATTTGGCATTCTGTTAATTTGGTTTTCCAAATTGGTAAATTGCACGCTGAAATTGTTGTTCAGAGAGATTAAATCTTTCAAATCCATAGTACCTTCAATGCCTTTGCCTTGAATGCTATAAGATGCATCATCTGGGTTTATTTCCAAAACAGCATTGGTTTTATTGTCTAAAAATAAATAAATGTTGCTTTTTTCATTCCATTGTATCATGCAGAAAACGGGTTCCTTGATATTGCCTTTAAATTCAAGATTCCCAGATGCATCCGTTCTGGCGCTGTCCATAAAATACAATTCATCCCGCATTTCCCATAGAATTACCAAATTGTTGGGTCGGTTTTTAAGGTTGGTTTTTAACAAATAACCAGTTTCTGCTTTTTCAAGTACAGATTTCTTTGGGGTTAATAAGTTGCCAATCCAGTTTTCAAAATCAGAACGCAGATTGCCTGCTTTCGCCTGGGTGCAACTGTTCATTCCTAGCAATATAAATGCGCCACAGATTACTATTAGTAGACTTTTAAATTTCATCTATCCTTCAAAATTACAAAAACCTCGCCAAAAGCAATGGTCCTTCATTTTATTTTTTATCTTTAGACGCCATTTTGAATTCTTTAGTTGTCTGGACGAAGTTCTTTTTGAAGATCCATGGGTGTGATAGCGTTTTCCAATCTGTATTCTCCAATGCGGGTGCGCACCAAGTCGGTTAAATAGGCTCCACTACCCAAGGCTAAGCCGAAGTCATTGGCCAAACTACGAATATATGTTCCTTTGCTGCACACTACCCTGAAACGGATATACGGGGCGGTGAAGTCTGTGATTTCAAATTCCTTAATAGTTACGCTTCGTTTCTCTAGCTTGTGTTCAGATCCCCTGCGAGCAAGTTTGTATGCTCTTTCTCCTCCAACTTTCAAGGCTGAATACAAAGGAGGCGCTTGCATAATTTCACCAGTAAAGGTAGGCAAAATAGCATCAACCATGGATTTGGTAATATGGTTCGTTTCAAAACGTTCATTTACTTCTGTTTCTAAATCATAGCTGGGTGTAGTTGAACCCAAAACTATGGTTCCTGTATACTCCTTCTCTGCATCCTGAATCAGGTTGATTTTCTTTGTTTGCTTTTCGGTGCAAATAATAAGTAGCCCACTCGCAAGTGGGTCTAGCGTGCCTGCATGGCCTGCCTTTTTGGCGCGTTTTACCCATTTTACTTTTTTTACCGCGTCAAAAGATGTCCATGTCACAGGCTTGTTGATCAACAGTATTTCACCCATCGGGCCTTCCTGGTTCATTGTGTTAAAATTTGTTGGCTGTGAATGCTTTTGCCACTAGGACCGATAACCTTTAATGTATATACGCCAGGTGCTATGTCTGCCAAATGTTTAACCTGGAGCAAATGCGTACCTTGTTCAAGTTCTTGCAACCGTTGCTGTTTTATTTTTTGACCTATGGCATTATATAAATCTACCGAATACATGCCTTCTTCTGTTACTTTCAATTCAATGGTGAGGTTATCCTCGATAGGCATGGGAAATAACCTCACTTCCGCCACCGGATCTTCCCAAACAGAGTCCCTGATTTTAACTCTCGCGATATAGGCATTCATGTTTAATCCTTTGCCAAATGAACCCACCATATAAAACACATTTTTTTCATTGTATTTCGCTTGTATACCTTCATAATCTCCCCAACGCTGTTCGCCCTTGGGTACATAATTGTAATAAATAAGAGATTCCCCTTTTTTTAATTTTTTTATGTTCGAATATTCGCCATACCGGTTGTGATAAAGCATGCCAAATCCTGGAAAATCCCATAAACTACTATATACGAATGTAATAACACTGCTCGGATCGCCACTTTCATTGCCCGCAGACGCAATTGCAGGATACCCTAAATCCAGACTGTCGTGTGTAATCATTTTTACTTTTGCAATTGGGTTTGCATCAATTTTGTAAATGGTGCCATGACTAATATGGGCTTGAAAAGTTTTGAAATTTATACAATTCTGCAGATATTGAATGGTGTTGCCAATCCTAATCCCAGACAGAATTCGCACGTCATTGGTCCTAAGTCTATAAGCAGTATCTGGTTGTAGCGCACTTGGCGGAAATCCATAGGGTATGTCGGCTTTCAACACCTTCATTTCTAATTTAGCCAGTCCGCTGTTTTGGGTATTGGTTACCCTAACTAAAAATAAAGAATCATTCTTTTTATCGATGGGTTTGGCTGAAATAAAAAAATTATCTGTTCCATCTGGCAGCCATCCGTTTTGTATTGCACAAATACTTCGCAAAGGTTTGTTGTTGTATTTAATATTGGTATAAACCGTTTTGTGCAAACTATCGCCTTTGTAGCCATCCGCTTTGTTCAATTGCCATATAACTGCCTCCGTAAATCCTTCTTCCCAAGTGGCGTTGTTGCCAATGAGGTTTACGGTAAAAAAAACATCATGTCGGTTGTGAGATACTATTGGATAATCACTCCAAATGCTGTCTTTTGTGGGTTTTCCCGGCACCATATACACATACCATGGGTCTAATGGATTTGAGGTTGAACTGAACCCAACAATAATTTTACTGGTAGCGTCTGTGCTGCCTTCCATATATAAGATTACGTATCTATTTGCAATGGGGTCGTAAATTACCCTTGGGTCGAAAACCCTATTTAATCCAGGTATTGGGTCCTTTTTGATGTTTGGTGTTTTGGTGAAATTTGTAAGCGTCCAAGTTTTTAACATTTTCCCCGTATCGTTATAGACCCTTATTACAGTGTTTAATACATTGATAATTTTTCCATCATTTCCCACGGCTAAATGATTGTCGTTGGGAGTTCCAGATCCTATAGAACCGTCAATCCCTTTGGTGAAATCAGCTCCAAGAGCAGACTGAGGTGTGGGTGAAATGTAATTGCCGCGTGTATTGACTTGACGCATGTGTTTGCTGCGCGCGGCATCCACTTCTTTGCGAACTTTTTCACTCATTGCGCCAGGCATTGGCATTTCCTGTTCTAGCAACTGCACCCAAGTTGTGTCTGCCGCCATCGGATTAAATACACAGTATAGTGGAGCTACCAAATTCGTTTTTTGGGGCAGACTAAACCCAACCTGCTGCGAATGTGCAGAAGCAAAAATGCAAGTTGCAAAGAACACACACGCTATTTTCTTAAATCCCATTTCTATTGCAAAGTAACTCAAAAACGGGG
>Ga0105048_10003540_pt1 | contig 25594 bp, 30 predicted proteins | sample MAT05_FD_78382 | JGI IMG/M metagenome (GOLD analysis project Ga0105048, IMG submission 78382) | Freshwater microbial communities from Lake Fryxell liftoff mats and glacier meltwater in Antarctica - MAT-05 | ecosystem: Environmental > Aquatic > Freshwater > Ice > Liftoff microbial mat | place... | reverse complement strand
GAACTGCTCCGGATCGTTTTAGGACGTTGGTGGTGTTTCATTAGGGTGTGGATGGCGTTTTGTAGGGGCGTTACCTGTAGCGTCTCTACAAAATGGGAACTCCTGACTAAATGTGCAGGGCAACGTGCCGATCGCGGCGATTCAGCTTACTATTAAAGCCGTTAAAGCTCCGGTTTTCGCATGACTGATGCCTCCCCATCCCTATCAGTGCCGGTTGTTCCCCCAACCGCCTCGGACACCGATCGCAATCAGCCCGATCACACTCAGCCCGATCGCAATCAACACGATCGCAATCAGCAGGTTCGCTTTCGCAGTGAAGGAGGCAAACTGCTGCTGTTGCTCCCGCCCGAAGGCGAAGACGATGCATCCAATACAGCCTTTCACTGGACTGAAGTTTGGCAGCAGTTGAAGCAGCGGCTAGATGCAAACGAACGCTTTTGGCAGCCTGAGACTACGGTACATTTACTCGCTCGCGATCGCCTGCTAGATGGACGACAGCTTCAAACGATCGCCGATGCCCTCACCGAAGCTCAACTTCAGCTCAAGCGCGTCTACACCAGCCGTCGCCAAACTGCCGTTGCCGCCGCGACTGCTGGTTACTCGGTAGAGCAGCAGTCCTCTCTTTCGCATCTGAACCAGCCCACTCAAGAAGCGGCGCAGGTCATGGCAGAACCGCTCTATCTGGAGACGACACTGCGATCGGGCGCAGACATTCAACATAGCGGCACGGTTGTGATTTTGGGCGATGTTAACGCTGGTAGTGCCGTTATAGCCGAAGGCGACATTCTAATTTGGGGACGACTACGCGGTGTGGCTCACGCAGGTTCTAAAGGCAATGCTCGTTGCCTGATCATGGCAATGCAAATGGAACCGACTCAGCTTCGCATTGCCGATTTTGTTGCTAGAGCACCCGAAACACCGCCTGCCCAATACCAACCTGAGGTTGCCTACGTTACGCCTCAGGGCACCATTCGCATTGCTAGAGCCGTTGATTTTCGTCGGGGGGAGAAAGGGTAAGGGAAAGGATAAAGGATAAGGGCTGAAGGATGAAGAGTTTTGAGTTCTACTCAACTCCTTACTCCTGATTCCTAACTCCTGATTTCTGCAAGCTCACAGGCTTTTTCTGATACTGCGATCGAAACGCCACAGACAGAGTATAAGCATAGTCAGTTTCGGTATAGTTAACACACCTGAGATGATGCCGTTTAGACATGAGATGTTGTTCAGTGAGTAGCATTGCAGTGAAACAAGCTGCAAGCGTCAGATTCGCTTAAAGTTAAAAACCTAGAGGTTAAAAGCTGACGGTTTAAGCGTCTCCTTACATGTCTCTAGCATTCCATTCGTTGTCCCTGTCGTTATTTGCTGCCTAGTCCATGAGTCGCATTATTGTTGTCACCTCTGGCAAAGGAGGAGTGGGCAAAACCACTACCACTGCCAATCTAAGTATGACGTTGGCGCGGCGCGGTCGTAAGGTTGCCGTGGTGGATGCCGATTTTGGTCTTCGCAACCTGGATCTGCTGCTGGGGCTAGAAAACCGCGTTGTCTACACCGCTGTTGATGTGCTGTCAGGACAGTGCCGTTTGGAGCAAGCCCTGGTGAAAGATAAGCGCCAGCCAAATTTAGTCTTGCTACCAGCAGCGCAAAATCGCACGAAGGATGCGGTTAATCCTGACCAGATGAAGCAACTGGTAACGGCGCTGGCGCAAACCCACGAGTATGTCTTTGTCGATTGTCCCGCAGGCATTGAAATGGGCTTTCAAAATGCGATCGCCGCTGCTAAAGAAGCCGTCATCGTCACAACGCCTGAAATTGCAGCCGTACGGGATGCCGATCGCGTCGTTGGTCTACTGGAAGCGAACAACATTAAAAAGATTCAGCTCGTCGTTAACCGCATTCGCCCAGCGATGGTGCAGGCAAATGACATGATGTCAGTTGAGGACGTGCAGGAAATTCTAGCGATTCCGCTCATTGGCGTTGTGCCTGACGATGAGCGGGTGATTGTCTCCACCAACAAAGGCGAACCCCTCGTGCTGTCAGAAATCCCGTCCCTTGCGGGTAGTGCCTTCGACAACATTGCCCGCCGACTCGAAGGCGAAAAAGTCGAGTTTCTCGATTTGACCGTTAATAACGACGGTTTCTTCACCAAGCTTCGCAAGGTGCTTAACAAGAAGCTTTTTTGAAGGAGAGGGAGTCGGGAGTCGGGAATGGGGAGTCGGCAAAACTCAAACTCTTCACTCAAAACTTTCTCACTCTCTCACTCCTTACTCCTCACCCCTCACTCCTCATCTTCCATGTTGATTGAACTTCTCGAACGCCTGTTTGCTCGACCCGGTGACAACAGCCGCAGCCAAGTGAAGGATCGCCTCAGGCTAGTGCTGGCGCACGATCGTACTGACATTCCGCCCCAAGCTTTGGAAGCGATGCGACGAGAAATTCTTGAAGTGGTCTCTCGCTACGTGGAGCTTGATACCGAAGGCATGGAATTTGCGCTCGAAAACAGCGATCGCACCACTGCTCTCATCGCCAATCTGCCCATTCGCCGTGTCCGCCCCACACCAGAACCGCTCGTAGCTACCACTGAAGCAGCAAACGCTGAACCCACCACAGAATCCATCGTCCTAGAGTAATTGCCCGACTCCCCACTCCCGACTCCCCACTCCCCCTCTTCGTGATTACTGGCAAAACCAAACTGCTCGGTGTCATCGGTTCTCCGATCGCCCACTCTCTGTCACCGATCATGCATAATGCCGCGATCGCTCATTTGGGATTGGACTACGCCTATTTGCCGTTTTCGGTCGAACCAGCATTCCTGAAGCAAGCGATCGACGGTTTTGCCGCGATTGATTTGCACGGCTTTAACATCACCATTCCTCACAAGCAAGCCATTCTGCCGTTGCTGACGGAGATCTCATCGATCGGTCAGACAATTGGTGCGGTTAATACAGTCTGGCGGACAGAAAATGGCTGGAGTGCTACCAACACCGATATTTCAGGCTTTCTGCATCCACTCAGTGCGTTAAAGCGCGATTGGAGTCAGACCACCGCTGTCATCCTGGGCAATGGCGGTGCGGCAAGAGCCGTTGTCGCTGGATGTATGCAACTAGGCTGTGCTGCCATTCAAGTCGTCGGGCGAGACGCTCAAAAATTAGAGCACTTTTTGCATAGTTGGATGGCACCGCTGGCTGCCAACGTACAAATTCATACCTGGGCAAATTTGCCGCACCTTTTACCCCATGCTGATTTGCTGGTGAATACGACACCGATCGGCATGTCACCGCATGTAGAGCGATCGCCACTCAGTGCACAAGATGCTGATCACCTTGCGCCCAATGTCATTGCCTATGATCTGATTTACAACCCCAGCCCCACTATGTTTTTGCAGCAGGCGAGGGAGCGAGGCGCGATCGCGATCGACGGTCTGGAAATGCTCGTGCAGCAAGGTGCCGCTGCGTTAGAAATCTGGCTACAGCAACCTGTTTCAGTCGATGTGATGCGGCGATCGCTCAAACAACATTTGAGGCTGCAATGAGTGACTGCGTTGATGCCCTACCCACTGTTTCAAGGCGCGTGGACAGCAGCCTTAAAACCCGCCCAATCCAACATCACTAGCGCCTGTAAACATAATCCATGAGAGAAAGAAGTCGGAAATGATAATCGCGAGGATGCTTGTAACCACAGAGGTTGTAGTCGATTGCCCAACGCCTTTTGCCCCACCGCTGGTCGTTAAACCCCAGCTACAGCCAATAATCGCGATCAGCGCCCCAAAAATGACACCCTTAATCGGACCCGCGCAAATATCCCAAACGGACATGAGATCGTGAGCAGAGGAAAGAAAGACGCTGACGGGCATGTCGTACATCCGGTTAGCAATCAGCACTCCACCAGCCATGCCTGTAAAAAAAGAGAGAATGACTAATCCTGGCAGCATCAGAATGCAAGCGACTACGCGAGGAACGACCAGATAATCGACCGGATCAGTTTTCAACACATAGAGGGCATCGATTTGCTCAGAAACGCGCATCGTGCCTAGCTCAGCGGCAAAGGCAGAACCGACGCGTCCAGCAACGACAACAGCCGTGAGAATGGGCGACAGCTCACGCGAGAGGGCGATCGCCAAAATGCCACCCACGGCTGAACCCGCTCCTAACCGCAGGAATTCTCGTGATACTTGAATCGTAAACACCATACCAATGAAGGCAGCCGTGATCAACACAATCGAGAGCGATTCGGGACCCACTATTTTCATTTGCTCGATCGTGTTGCGGCGATCGATTTTGCCTGTCAGCAGATGATAAATCACCCGTCCACCCAATAGCACCGCCGCCTTCAATCGTTGATTCCACGCATCCAAAGACGAAATCGTTTCATTCATAGGAGCACACTCACGAAGTCATCTGCGATCATACCGTTTCGCCCGCTTTGAGCGAGAAACGGGGCGACGAGACGGTTGCGTGTTAACGTCAATTGCTTACTGCTAGAGGTCGATCCACGCTCACCACAGCACATTTGGAAGGGGCTGTTGACTAGCTTGATAGCCACTGTTGTAGCCATTCGTGTAAGCCTGCTGCTCAGCCGCATTGACCAAACCCGCGAGGTTGATGCCCCTGCTAGCATCTTGGGGAAAGTTTGCTTGAGCATCGTTATACCCATCTTGATAGCCTTGTTGCCTCAGTTGAGAGAGTCGTCCAGGCGAGATGGTTGGCGCAGGCAATGGGGAGGGTGAAGGCTGACGTTGATAGCCAGCATTATAAGCACCGGTGTAAATCTGAATCTCTGTGGGGTTGGTGAGACCGAGAGCCGTTATGCCACTGCCAGGATTAGAAGCAAACCCTGACTGAACATCGTTAGACCCTTCTTGATAGCCGCGTCGTTGCAGTTCTGCTTTACGATCCGGTGAAACTGATGCGGTGGGGGTTGGTGTAGGGGAAATCGGTGCCACTGAATCGTAACCACGATTATATTCTTGTCGGTAGATTTGCTGGTCGGCGGCTGTAAAGCCTAACTCTGGGAGCCACCGATCGGGATTGCGCGGATCGGGTACAGTCGCGTCTCCATAACCATCATTGAACCCTCGTACCGCTGGTGTTACACCGGGCTCTAAGCGCTGAGCTTTCGCTGTTGGCGCGATCGTCGTTTGAGGCGCGTTAAAGCTCGTGCTTCGAGTTGAGTTGGTTGCTGGCGGTGAAGTGGACGATCGGTTGCAGCCAGTGACGACAGCTAACACGAGCGATAGGAACACAATCCTGATAAGCATTGTTTCGCGGGTAGTTAATCGAATCCAGCGATCGAAGTCGTGCAAATTTGGGCTGAACATGCAGGAATCAGAAGGCAAGATTCGACCTTTTACAGAGACGTTACAGATAATGTCTCTACAAACGTCTGACTCCTTACACTGGCATTCTACGTGCTGATGCCCATCTGCTTAGTACTTCCGCACCATAATACTTCAGTGCAGTAAATTTGGGGCAGTTTGCTTGATCAAAGACCGTGTGACCTCACGAAGCAGCATGTCTGCACATTGTAAGCAGCATGTCTGCACATTAAAAGTGTGTCGCTACATGACAACACGCTTCGTTACGTCCAATCGTAGACAAGCTCTCCCTTGGCTACTTTCTCGTGAATGAGTTCCCGAACTAAATCCAGTTCTTCAGCGCTGACTTTGCCATTTGACCAGATAATTGCTTTGATGGTTTGCATCTCTTGAGCGGTCACTTTGCCATCGGCGATCGCACGTTCGATCACGCTCCTCAGCTTTTCAAAATGTTTGGCATCTTCCAGTAGACGTGCGGGCTCATTGTGAGATTCAGATTCCCTTTGCAGTGACTCCTGATGCATTCGTCGTGGTCGTAGATGCCCTGCCCGCAGACTGACACATAATAGCCATTGTTGAGTGCTTGCTTTTGAAGGGCACCTGTATTGCTTAGCTACGTCGTTCCGTTTCTTGTTTAATAGCGCTCATCATTTTACCTAAAGAATCCTTGAAGATGTTGTAGAAAACATCCGATGGTGTGCCCGCTTTAGGCTGCACTTCGACTACTTGTGTAATGAGCATTTGACTTGCTTTTGCACCTCGATAAGGAGCAATGGGTTCCAAGATCCAATAGCCCTTCAGACTTTTTAGATCGCCCTCAATCGCTTGAAAATCAATCCGAGTTTTTGCCGTTTCCGTAATAGCTGAACGAATCCGCGATCGAGCCGTGACAAAAAACACTTGGCGTACATCAACCTGCTCAACCACTTTCCGATTGCCGTTCACCATAATGACTTTGCTCGACACAACGTTTGGTATGAATTTTGGAGTGTTGCCGTAGTCTGTGAGCACTGACCAAACAGTATCGGCTGACGTTGAGATTAATACTTTTGCTGTATATTTGCCATTGCCTCCAGTCACGATCGGTTGACCGTTTCTCAATGTGACTCGCTCTTCTGTTGGTAGTTGATCAACGGCACTGTTGAACAAACCAGCTTTTGACGCGGGTGAGATCGTCAGCAAGGAAAGAGTGCTGAAATACCCAGCAAGAATGATGATGCGGAAGAGCCGTGACATGAAATAAATTCCTCTACTGATCGTTTGGTCGTTGCAATTACACGCTTGGCGAAAAGACGATTCATCTCTTTTGCAAGCCGTGAGCCATTTTCCTACAAAGGATGTTCGCTGTCGCTTGCTTTGATGGCTGCTGCTGCCACTGTGTAATGGCGTGCAGCCACACATGGCTTTGGACTCTAGTTTTAGCCACCTTTGACGATGACGAATATAGCGTAATTGCGCGGTACTTTGAGCAGCAGCGATTACACGGACGAGGTTTTCCAGCTTGTACGTATAGCAGTTCCATCACGATTCTTTCTGGGGCGATCTTAAATAGCCCCTAAATGACCAAGCTAACTTGAGAACCATGCTCGGTCTTGTGCACCTCAATCCGTGATTGAAACGCCTCTTTAAAGTGGGGCACATGAGTCACGGTGAGAATGCAGGCGAAGTCGGCGGCGATCGCGTTGATGGCGGCAATCAGGCGATCGCAGCCTTCAGCATCCTGGGTGCCAAAGCCTTCATCGACAATGAGCATTTGCAAAGCAGTGCCCGATCGATGCGCTAATAACCTCGCCAGCGCTAGCCGGATGGCGAAGTTAACCCGAAACGCCTCTCCACCGGAATAGGTTTCATAGGGACGAGTGCCATGAGCATCCGCAATGAGAATATCCAGCGTTTCAATCAGTTTTGAGGCTTGCGTCTCGTTTCGCGTCGCTTTGGTCGAAAGCTTTGCTTGACGTGCTTGATCACGGCGGTTGGAGCGTTGAGTCACAAATTGAATATGCAACTGGTTGGCGCTGAGGCGACTGAGAATTTGGTTGGTTTCTGCTTCAAGTTGCGGCAGCGCGTTCTCAATCATCAATGCCTGTATGCCATTTTTGCCAAAGGCTTGCGCCAGCTCTTGATAGACCCGCTGCTGGCGCTGGGCGGTTTGGCATTGAGTTTTGAGTTTTGAGCTTTGAGTTTTGAGCGCTTCGAGTTGCTGCTGCTGTTGCTGTAAACGCCCTAAAGATGCGAGTTGCTGATCCAGTTGCGATCGCCGCCGCCGTATGCCCTGTTCAAGCTGTTGCATTTGAGCGTGACAGTCTGGAGTGTGCTCTAGCTGCTGCACAAGCTGCTGCACTTGGGAATGGGCAGTTTGGCGATCGTGCTGGCGATCGTTCAAGGTTTGAGTGAGGGCAAGCACCCGTTGCTGCGTCTGAGGATAGTGTTGGCGGGCACGGTCTAATTCTTGATACCGAAGCTGCCAGGTTTGCGCGTGTCGTAGCGCATGACAGACTTCGTTGTGTTGTTCCAAGTCATAGCCAATTTCAGCCATGTGCTGCTCCAAAACAGCAAGCTGAGCCGCTGTTGCGGCGTTCAATTGCTCAAGACTGGCTTTCTGTGTAGCCAGCTTTGTCTCTAGCTCGGGTTGTCGTTGGGCAAGTTGTGCCTGCCGCCGCTGCGCTTGCTTGCTTTCAGCATGACGGATTTCTGCCCACCGCCAGCGATCGACCTCCCCCCGCGCCAGCGCATGACTTTTTTCATCGTAGTTCAACTGATTAAGGCTGCGATCAAGCAACCGCAGCTCTTCTTGCCGGTCAGCCGCGTAGTTGCCAAGCTGAAGCGCTTGTTCTAGCTCAGCCGCTTCAGCCGTCATCTGTTGCAGCGTTGCTTGGGTGACGATCGTCATCTGAAGCTGTTCTTGCAGTTGTCCCCGTCGCTCCAGCATGGAGTGATAGGGTTTCAGTTCTTGTTCCAGATCACGATACTCTTGTCGCAAGATTTGAATTTCGCGTTCCGATGCCGATAGCTGCTCTCGGATCACCCAAATTTGGTCGATCACCGCTTGCTGCTCTGCCTGATGCTTTTCTAGCACCAGACTCCAATGCTGTTCATCAAGGGGACGATCGCAAAGGGGGCAGGGGGGGTAGAGGGGTGAGGAGTGAGGAGTGAGGACATGGGGGAGGGAGTTTTGAGTTTTGAGTTTTGAGTTTTGAGTAGTGCTTTGAACCGCAGCGTTCAAGGGATGAGCATTTTGAGCTGTGAGTTTTGAGTGACTTCCTCTACTCCCCTGCTCCCCTTGCTCTCTCATCCTCCTGACTTCTGACTCCTGACTTCTAGCTCCTGCCTCCTCACTCCTCTCCCCTCTCCCGTTCGGCTGAGCGCTCACGTCGAAGCCCTCACTCCTCTCCTCTTTCAACAGTTGCATCTTCTGCTCCAGTGAGGCTAACTGTGCCTCACTGTGTCGTTGCTGTTCTTGGAGCTGTTCCATGAAGCTGCGGCGTTCTAAACCTCGTTCGCGAACCCGTTCTTGATAGGTGCGTCGCGCTTCTAGGGTAGTGATGCGATCGCTCACTTCTAGTACCGCTTGCTTTAACTGTGGTTGACATTGCTGCTGTGCTTGCAGTTGGTGAGCTGAGGCGTGAAGTTCTTCCAAGCGGGCTGTGAGTCGGGTCTGCTCTCGATCGAGCTGGCTTTGAAGCTGCTGGCGACGCTGCAAGAGTGGAGAAGCCTGCACTTGCAGTTGATCCAAATGGCTGAGGGAGGTGCGTGCCTGCTGAAGCTGCTGGAGTGCGGTGGTGATATCAGCAGTTTTACTCAGCGTTTGCTGTAGCTCTGCCTCCTGCTGCATGAGCGCTTCTAGCTGTGCTTGAAGCTGCTGGAGCTGCCGCTGTTGCTCTGCTAGGTGTCCGCTTTGCTGCTGCTGATAGTGCTGCTGCTGGGTCTGGGCAATCTGATGTGCTTTAAAGCGGGCTGCAAGTGCCTCTTCATGCGCCTGTAAGGTTTGAAAATGATGATAGCCTGCCGCGATCGCAGCCTCTTGTTGCAGCAATGCCCCTAGTTCCTGCTGCTGCTGCTGGGTAGAGGTTAGCTCTTGCTGTAACCGCTGACAGTCTTGCTCTCGGTGGCGCTGCTGCTGTTGCTGCCAGGTAAGCTGCTGCTGCCAGGTTTGGCGCTGTTGCTGGATAGTTTGCCATGTCTGAAGTTGTTCGCTATCCGCCGTCTGTTGCTGCTGAAGATCTGCGAGAACGGCTTCCAGCGCGAACTGTTCTTGAGCAATGCGATCGCGCTGCTGTAGCTGTTCCTGCATCGTTTCCAGATTGCGTTCCAGTAGCTCAATCTGTCCCTTAAACTGGCGCGACTGATCTTTTGCCTGTTCTGCCACGCTGTCATACTGATCCAGCTTCAACAGGTCAGCCAGGATTTGCTTACGTTCTGTTGGGCGTTTCAGCATAAACTCATCTGCTCGACCCTGCCGCAGATACGCCGAATTCACAAACGTCTCGTAGTCAAGCTTCAGGTGCTCTAGAATTAATTGCTGTGTTGCTCGAACCCCTTTGGCAGTCAGAGTGCGAAACGTGGGTGTAGGTTGTGAGGCTTCGACGTGAGCGCTCAGCCGAACGGTGTAGGGTGTAGGGCTGACAGGCTCAGCACCCCTCTCTCTGCTGCTCCACACCTCCGCTGCCCCTATCCCCTCTGCTCTCTCAAGCGTTTGCCTTTTACCTTCTGCCTTCATCCTTTTGCCTTCGTCCTTCTCTCCCTGTGCCACCTGAAACTCTAGCGACGATGACTGCCCTCGGTAGCGGCTGCGGAGGATGCGGTAGGTTTGCTGGTTGTTACTAAAGATGAAATCAACTTGTGCCTCTTGAGTGCCAATGTGGATGACATCGTCTTCAGCAGCGGCGCGGCTTTGCCCCCATACTGCCCATGCGATCGCCTCTAGCAATGATGATTTGCCTGCCCCATTGGCACCACAAATACACGCCGTATGCAAACCCCGAAAATCCAGGGTTGCTTCACGATAGCTGAGAAAGTTTTTGAGTACTAGCTTCAGTGGGATCATGCTGTGCCAACGTTGCAGCGCTAGTTTCCAGCTTAACAGTACGTTTGCACTTTAATACAACTGCACTTGTTAAAGCGATCAGCTATGAGCTTTTTGTTAAGTAGGTGGGTGGAATTAAATATAAAATAGCTGTAGGTTGGGTTGAAGCATGAAACCCAACGCCCGCATGGGTTACGCTTCGCTAACCCATCCTACAAATGATTGTGCCTTCCTACTTAGCTGCTGAATCAAGACAATATTGCACCTGGCTGAAAACGGCTATAAACAGTCAACGAGTCACCTGATAAAACGTTAGAGCTGTGTTCCCATAGACCTTCTGACGACAAATTTCTAGCGTGGAAGGGGTTGTAATCTTCAGACGATCGGGGCTATGTTCGATCGCCAATTCACCCTTTGGTGCTAAAAGCTGAAAGTGTGAGATTGCCACGATCACTGGTGCATACAAATCACTCTCATACGGTGGATCAAAATAAATGCGATCGAGCTGTTGCCCTTCTAAGGCTTTAATTCGCTGTCGCACATCGCCCCGCAACACTTGAAATGTTTGAGACTCGATCGCCACTTGTTGCCAGTTTTGCCGGATGATGGCACACGCCCGAGTGGATTGCTCAATGCCAACAGCAAGGCTTGCACCGCGACAAAGCGCTTCGGCACCCATCGCACCGCTACCCGCACACAAATCGAGCCAACGGCAGTTGGCGATCGTCCCTTGCCAAATGTTGAACAACGCCGATCGCACCACTGCCAATGTGGGTCGCGTCTCTTGCCCTGGCAGTGTTTTAAGTTGACGATTGCCGTAGATTCTTAGGCTCATCAGGAAGCAGCAACAGGCTGTCTTTTTTGCACCAAACTAACAAAATTGGCAAGGATTTGTAGTCCTGATGTAGAGGATTTTTCCGGGTGAAATTGGACTGCCATTAGATTGTCTTGAGCTATAGCAGCCGTCACCGTTTGGCTACCGTGAGTCATTGTGGCAGCGCGTATAGCGGCATCGATCGGAGCAACATAGTACGAATGCACAAAGTAAAGCCACGGATCGGCGGTTAACTGCTGCCACAAGGGAGAATTGGGTTGTGTGAGTTCTAGTTGATTCCAGCCCATATGGGGAATCGTGATGCCGGGTTCGTGGTGAAAACGCTTGACGGTGCCTGCCATGATGCCCAAGCCAGGTTCCTTGCCTTCTTCGCTCGACTCAAAGAGAATTTGTAGCCCCAGGCAAATCCCCAAAAAGGGCTTACCGCTGGCGATCGCTTGCTTAATCGGTGCTTCTAGATGGCGCGATCGCAACTGTTGTACAGCCGGATCAAAAGAGCCAACACCCGGCAGTACGATCGCATCTGCCTGTGCCAATGTGATTGGTGAATCGGTAATCTTAGGAGTCGCACCCGCTTTTTCTAGCCCTTTGCAGGCAGAGTGCAGGTTGCCCATGTCGTAATCCACCACTGCGATCGTCGGCATGTTCCTTACCCTTACTTGCGTTCTCTAAAATTGCTCCATGAAATTAAGATTGTAATCTGCACGTTGAGTCAAAACACAAGTGTCTTTATGTTCAAAGTCGTCACACCAAGATTTTCGCAAACGTTCGATCGCTGGACGGATGCGCTCAACGCTGCTAAGGCGCTCATCCCCGAATGCAAAAGCTTGACGGAAGACATCCGCATCTTTTTGTTTGATGACCTTGTATGGGTGTACAGCCGCTTGCACAAATACCCCCAGTACATCGGTGCAGGCATCTACGATCGCCTCGCCCGCATCTTTTTGCAGGAAGCAGTTGCAGAGTCTACGAGCGCAGATGACGACATCAACGCAAAACCGCTCGACTAAGACAGTGCATCTAACGTGATGTCTAAGAGTCAGTTGTGCATAGTTAGCTGCATGAGCAAACGTTAGAAAATCGTCAAAGACATTTCTAACGTTCCACCATTCGACGGAGCCGTGACGATCGACAAAATAGAGAGACTACCCACTCAGCAAGCTCTACTAGGACTCACCTAAAACCGCATCTGGATCAAGACCGCTTGCTCTCAACCGCTCACGCAAGCGCTCACGCTCTTGTATCAGTTGTGCCTCAGCCTGCTCTGCTCTTAAGCGCGCTTGCTCTGCTCTCAAGCGCTCCTGTTCCGCTGGTAGCAAGACCAGATTGCCGTCTGCATGATAAAAACGTAGCCACAAGCATGTTTCCACAGGCGGTTCCCGACGCATACGACCGTCCCAAGTACCCAGCCACAAGCCCAATGTTTCACACCATAGCCAACCGCGATCGTCTGGCTGTAGTGGCTGATAGCGTTGATTGGTTAAATGCCAACCTTCAAACACGGCGGCATCGAAGGGATCAAAGATAAAGTAGTCAGCCGTCCGAAAGACCCGCTCATACAAGTCTTTTTTGACCGTGCGATCGACCGTCGCTGTACTGGGTGAAAGAAGTTCTACAATCACATCTGGATAGCGACCACCTTCCTGCCAAGTGACCCAACCTTGCCGTTCTCGGTTGCCGTCCACATCTAGTGCCACAAAGAAATCAGGTCCGCGGAAACCCCGATTCATTGCCTGATCCTGACTGTAGTAGACAAACATATTGCCACCGACAAAGGAATCCGGTCGAGCGACTAACGCCGTCAACGCTGAATCGATCAGCACATTCATCGCCATACGGTGGCGGTTGCTCTCCAACGGGACTCCATCGTCAAAAATCAAAGCGGTTGGGGGCGTTGGATGCTCCCAGTCAGTCATAGACTGAGCTGTCGCTTGGGTGGTCGTGGCTTCTATAGACACGGCTTCTCCTGAAGAGAAAGGATGGGCGATCGAGTTAGGTCAATTTTAACTCAAGGATTTAATGCACTCCGGTTTCTAGGTGCAGATCACTGTATTTACCCACAGTAGTTTGATGTACCCAGTAAGAAACGCACAATTATTTGAGAAACGCACAATTATATTGGTTGAGTGAACCAAACCATACTCTGTTGCGTCTAAGCATCGGTAGTCAAAGGAAAACTGGTATAAAGGAGGTTAAAGACGTGGCAGTCAACCAACAGCAGCAGCATACGAGCACACCTGAACGGAAAAAAACGGCGGCTCAGCGCTTGTGGTTTTTGCATTGGCTCATGGCAGCAGGTTACTTGGTGCTTTTTACAGGCGGCATTTACATGGCTGACCTACCTAGAGAAGTCTCCTATCGTGGTTCTCTCTACACGTTCCACAAAACGTTAGGCGTTCTTGTGATGAGTTTGCTTTTAGCCAGAATCTCGGTGCTTCTGGTCGTTGTTTTGCACAAGTATCGTCGCCGCTTGCCCAAAACAACGCCTCACTGGTGGCGGATGGCTGCCCTCCACGCCGCTTTATACACCTTTATGCTGCTGGTGCCGCTGAGTGGCTATCTGTTTTCTAACGCCTACGCTAAAGATGTCGTTATTTTTGGTACGAACATCGTGTTGCCGCCTTTGGTTGGTGCTGATAAAGCACTGGCAGAAATCGGTCGCAGCGCTCACTTTTGGTTGAGCTATACCTTCCTGGCATTTATTCTCTTGCATGGTTTGGATCAGCGAAAATATCTGCGTGCTTTTCTACGCCGCTCCTATAAGGCGATCGCCAAAGCGACGACTTGACGCTCATCGTACTGACAGCGCCAATGAGGACTTCAGCCTGGGGCTGGATATGATGCGCTGGGTGAAATTGCTGACCGATGATGTGACGGTTGCCGCCTTGCCTTAACCCAGTCAATTAGTGCTTTCAGCTTTTGTCGAGTCACTTCAACGTGGTACGCATCCATCTTGAGAAACCGTACTGTCTTGCAGGGGGAACACGATTGCAATAGCACTTTCACTAAATGACTTGAGCAAAAAGCTTAGAGATGCTATTTTCTAATAAAAGAATTAAACTTAACCAGTCCTAAGTGACTATGACCATTGCTAGTCTAGGGATTGTCTCCGTTGGAGTTAAGGTATACTCAGTGGTTATACCGAACCACACGGTCGTCACACCGCTTCAAGTCACTAAAAAGCATCTCTAGTAGTTTTAGGATCTTGCTCAGTCCCCTCAATTCCTGAAAATCGTATGAGTATTATGCCGCAGAACCCCGCCCAGACTTATCGCAACGTCATGGAGTCGCTGGTTGTTGAAGAAGTTGACAGGCAGTTTCTGAAACTGTCTGTCAAAGTGAGCCGCTACGTCAACAAAGCCGAAGTCATTGCCTACGCATTAAACCGCTTACCCGCACTGTACGCAACCAGTGAAAAAGGGTGGGAGCAACAGGGCGATCGAGCGCGAAGAGAGTTGAACAGTCAGCTTGTTTCGGCAGTCCGTCAGGCGATCGCTGCCGTGCAGCGAGACCCCCTTCGAGCGGTTGTGCCTCTGAAAATTGGTGCTGAGCAAGAGTCGCAGGTTGTCCTTGAAGAATTGAAGGCATTATTAGGGCAAGGAGAGCTTTCCTGGCGTACGCTGGTGGATGCGGTTGAAAACGCTCTCATCCGTACAGCGCGTGGAGAAGTGACCTGGCGTAAACGAGGCAATGAAGCAGCCCAGCGCAATGAGTGGCAAGACAGTCGGTACTACCTGTAAACGGTTGTTGATGGAGCGCCTTGAGGCGTTTGGTCAACGGCTATGCTGTGTCTCAAGCGCAATCTTGGTGCTAGCCTTTGGTTTGGGTGTAATTTCAAGTGGCAATGAACCCGCGATCGCGGCAGACTCAACGCCTACAGACCCAAACCCCAGCCTCACGCCTGACGCAGAACCGTTAGACCTGAGAGCGCTAGAGCCAGGAAACACTCCTGCCTACGTCGTAACCGCAACTCGCATTTCCCTCACTCAGCTCAGTGTTCCAAGCCTCTGGTGGCTCCAAGAGCAGATTGCCAACGAAGATGCCTATGGCAGCAACTTCCTGGAGAATTGGTTGGCGTATCCCAATAATGGTAATCGTCCCGGTCGCGTTGATCTCGTGGTCAATCGCCAGTCTTGGAGCTTGCTTGACTATCTCGATCGCTATGCCTTTATCCATACATTTGGCAAAGCCGCTCGCGATTACGGCTATGACATGCGGGTGTTTGATGGGCAAGCAACGTTGCTAGGTGCGTCCACCTGCGATTTCAGCACTATTAACATTGATGCCTTGCAAACTAGACAACTAGCCGGACGTTCGATCGCCTTCGATCGCCCGGATGCCAGCCCTACGCTGTCTTTGCCGTCTCAACCTGTAGACACGATCGCCTGTAGCATTCTGCTCGATTCTTCAGGCAAGTCAGGGCTTAGAGGTGGCTCTAACCGACCGCTCCCTGGCGGAGGTGGTGCCAAAGGGCTTGGTACTGGTCAGCCGTAGCGCGATCGAGCGGTTTGAGAAATTCACTCGCCTGCCGAATCGCCGCCTCTGGCAAAAGCACAGAATCTTGACGCAGTGCTACAGGCAGATTAGCGGGCGGCATTCCTAGCACTGCTGGAGAGGCAGCGCGACTGAGGAGCGAGAGTTGACTGGCAATTTCCGAACGCCAACAAAAGCTAATCCAATCGGCAACCAGGGAAGACAACTCAGGTTTTGCGGCGGCTGGACGTACCCAGAGATCTGCCCACAGCGCTGTACCGGCTTTCGGTACGATGGCTGCGATCGTGGGGCTACGCTGTACTGTGGGCAAGATGTCCGTTGACCACCCAACGGCTACCCAGGTATCGCCCAGCACCAGCGGCTGTAGATACGCATCCGAGCTGTAAAGCTTGACCTGCTGATTGAGCGCCGTCAATGCGGCTCTGAGCTGCGGCACTGCGTCTGGGTTGGGGGTGTTGTAGGATTGCCCTAGCTTTTTGAGGGTTAAGCCAATGACTTCACGCGGTTGATCAAGCAGAGAAATGCGTCCCCGCAAATCCGATCGCCACAAATCTGACCAATCTGTGGGTGGCTGCAACCCTTTCTCTTTGAAGATGTCCTGGCGATAAGCAATGACGGTGCTACCCCAACGATACGGCGCGCCCCAGACGCGAGGGGCGGTCGTCGCCGATGCTCGCGTCACCAATGCCTTCCATTCCTGCGGTAATTGTTCCCATCCCTGTAACTGCTTGGGATCGAGTGGCTGAAGCAACTCTTGTTCAATGGCTTTCTCTAGCCAATAATCCCCCAGCGTGACTAAATCAGGCACCGCCGTGCTGGAGCGCCTGCCCACAAACGGCACCCAACCGAACCAGCCTGACGTATCTACCTGTCCCTGGCGCTTCCAGGTTTGCAGCAGCTCAAACAGACGCTGCAACTGCGGTTCGATCGCCAGATTCACCGCACCAGAGGGTAACGTTTGCCTCAAGTGCTTGCGAAACTCCCCCACAACTTGCGGTGGGAGCGAGCCGTTCAGCACACGTAGGCTCAGGGTGAGGCGATTCTGACCAGAACAGCCGAGCAGAAGCTGACCGAGCGTCATGCCGATCGCGGCTGTAAGGAAAGAACGACGGTTTAGCGGCTGGGAGAGTGAAGCGGCTGTGGGGCTGGCGAGACGGCTCATAGATTACACTGTTTGCTTGCGTTCGACCCCAAAACCAACGAGGTCAATGACGGTGGGTGGCTCATTGGCTTCAGGGCGTTGATAGGTCACAATCGTACGAAGTCGTAGATCAGGGGCAACGAGCCGCATCTGATCGACTGCCACCGATCGCCGATAGTAGGTCGTCATTTCTAGCGTTTGGCGGGTGGGTTGATAGGTAAAACGTCCCGCGATCGCGCCCGCTTCTGAGTACCCTTCATCGCGCAGGTAAAAGCCCTGGATGGTATCTCCCAGCGGTTCTGTAAGCACCTGGGCAGCGATGGGCACTGGTGGAAGATCGACTGACTCTGTAATTGTAATGTGGCGATCGGGCACAAACAGCGCTTTCAAGCTCATCGATACCTGCTCACCCGTTTCAGAACGGGTATCAAACGCGATCGCAAAACCAGGACATAACGCCGCATCCTCTGCCAATTTTACTGCGTCAAGAGACACTATTTGAAGTGTAGAACTGGGTTGGGATAAGAGAATGGCTTGCTTTTCGGCGGCGGTGAGTGCATCAACGCGAAACTCAGTGTAGGATCGTTCAACCTCACCACGCAGGGTTGAATGGTACGTCCTTTCGGTCGTCCACTGACCTGTACACGTCGTAAAAAAATCTTGAATATTTAGCATTTCTCGTTGAGAATCTGACTGACTGAACTCTTTTTTAGACGCTTTTCTAGTAGAAATTGCTGTTGACTTTGCGTGGTAATCGCGATCGAAGTTTCTGTCGATCGCTGCCTCTACTAACTATAGCAAGCCGCAATGGGTGGTGGAGTAGAAAAGTATCTGCAACGCCGTGATTCATAGCCAGGGTGATGGTTCAAAGCTGTTGTTTTGTCTGTGAAACCGTTACGTGTAATGTCTCCACAGATGGCATCAATGCAACAAAAGCCAATGTATTGTTGATAACAGGTTTCAATGCCGATCGTTGTGTGAGGCAAGAATGTACCCGAAAGGTGAGTTCTGCCCTGCATGATTAGTCAGCCATGCCGCTTGCAGCAAGCCGTTATTCCGTTACCGAAAGCGTAGAAATTCGTAGCTTTTTTACTGCTAGCGCTCGCTCAAAATTCACTCTAAAGGCGCTTGATTCCGGTCGATCGCATCGACTCTCAGGTACAAATGCCAGCCTCAAAGATTAAATGATTCAGGAATAGTCTCGATAAATGCCATTCGCTATTTAGGATGTTTTTGAGCACGTTAGGTCAAATTGGGGCACTGAATGGATACACTGCAACAGCAGATTAATCGCATGAGTACAAAGATTGATGCGCTACATCAGCTTATGGAGCAACTCAGCCATAAATTGTCAAATGTGGCGACTGAGTGTAAGTTTGGAGCTGATCAACTGCAACGCTCTGATAGCAATGCAACCAACAGTTATCCTTCTTACCAGACCTACGCCAGTCTTGATTTCAGTATGGAGCACAAAGACGTTTTGGCAGACCATGCGGGTATCGATTCGACCGAGCACAGGGGCGAAAAGCAGCTTGCACCCGAAGTGCAGGTACAACGCTTGACGGCGCAGCTAACGGCTGCCTACAACCGGATCGCAGCCCTGGAGGAGCAATTGCTTTCCAGGCGGATTCACAGCTAGTCATCGTGTTAAAAGGGCGGGTGGCTGATCTGTTGCTGTTGCTCAGCTAGAGCCTCGATCGCCGTGAGCAAGTCAGCCTGACTCCAGTTTTGGTACAGGTGAGCAGCGATCGCGCAGCCTCCCGCGCCCACCCCTTCTTTGACAAAGCCCTGTTCATACGCCTGTAGCTGTTTGTAGCGTGATGAAGCAAAGCTAAGCTGAGTAGCAATAAGCGGCACATCGCCTACCAGGTTTGCCAAGCCAACCGTATCTCCAGTAGCATCCTCTGCCACCCAGCGTGTGGTGCCAACGACGATTTGCTCTGGTTGCCAGACCAGGTTGTGCGCTTGCGCGATCGCACGTAACAGCGCATAGACTGCCAGCATTTGGGTGCCGCCTGCTAACAAAACGCCACAGGTGCGACTTGCCGCGATCGCCATACCAGCGACCACAGCCTGCATGGGATCGCCGACAGCGGCAACAATCGCTAGGGGACATGGAGGATGTGACTGTCTGGTCTGAAGTAAGGTCTTCACGCTAGATGCCCACAACCCGGATCGCTGTAAGCCTTCCTGTACAAGCGCCCATTTCTGGCTATGGTTGCAGGTCGCGTGGCTGCTGTTAACCTTGCCCGCTGCGGCGATCCCCAAGCCTGTCAGGACTGCCAAGGCGGTCGTGGTGCCGCCGACCACGCATTCGCCCAGGGTAAGGAAGCCCGCCTCTGCTGACAGCTTTGCACCCCAATACAAGCCCTGTTGCAGCAAATGTTCAACCGTTGATACCGTCATCGCCTCCCCCCGGCTCAAGCAGGTGGCTGGGGCACCGCTCAGGTCGATCGCAGGTACCGTTGGCTTAATGGGCAAACCAGCATTGAAGAGATAGAGCGGCATCTGCTGTGCTGCCACGATCGCGCGGGAAATCAGCACCGGTGACGCACCCACATCCAGTGGTGGTAAAGGATAACTGGGGCAAGCTTGCGGACCGTCATATAAAAACTCAGCATCCGCGATCGCCGTGTATTGGCGATCGGCTGGCGTTGCGCCTGCGGCTGAAATTCCTGGTAGAAGTCCCGTCTCTGTAAACCCCAACACACAGGCAAAAAGCGGTTGCTGCCCTTGATGCCGCTGTAACCAGCGCTCTCCCTGCTCCAACTGAGTATAGACTCGGTTCAACGGCGAGCGATCGGTTGTCACCACAGGCTGCACAGGCTGCACATCTTCATCTTTTATCCCTTCCCCCTACTCATAGTCCATCAGCACCTGTACCCACTTGGGTGGTCTAGGAATAGGATCGCCCAGGCGGTCTAACAGCAACCACGCCACGAGATGAACGACGAACACGTAAACAATATTGTTGAGCAGAATCATGATGATGATCGCGGCTTGCACTAGCTCTAAACTTGGCTGAAACAAAAAGCCCAGCTTGATGAACAGCCACTCTAGCAAGTCTGTCGTTTGAGAGGTGGCATAGAGCCAGAGATCGTCGCCCAGCAGCAGGGAAACCAGCCAAATGCGAAAGAAAAACCCGATCGTTCCCAGAAGGCTACCAATGCCGATGGATACGCCCCATGACGCACCTCGCCGCCAGAGGACACCAAACAACACACCCATCAACCCATAGGGCATCACAAAGAGAATGCTGCGTGCGGGTCCCATCAGTACACTCAGAAGCAGCCCAGACACTAAGGCACTCATCCAGGCAGCACGACTACCCCAGCGTAAGTAGGTTAGCGCGATCGGAATCGAGAAAAAGAGCCGCAACAAGGGACCGATCGGAAAGTAGTAGTTCACCAAAAAGACGAGACTGGCAGCACTTGCTAGAAAGGCTGTCTCTACCATCATGAGAGGCAGCGCTGGATCTACCGTTCGTGGTGTGCGAGGACGATGTTGCCCAAAGATCTTGTCCTGTGAGCGATCGTGATCATCCGATGGAGCCGCTGGACGCGTCAACTCAGCCTCAGCTTCAAGCCAGGATGTGTCGTCTGAAGCGGCATCCTGACTAACGTTAGCTGGATCGGAGGAGCTGTCAGCACGTTCGGATGGATTGTCTTGGGGTGGATTGGCCTCAGAAGAATCAGTCATGCAGCCTTGGAGAATACAGCAAATCGAAAACGTGGCAGTTTTACTCTAAATCTAAAACCACGATCGTGTCTTACGGAAGCGTTGCCTTTGGACTCAAGATCCCTAAGCTCAAGCAACACAGGATATTTGATCCACCAGCTTCTAGCCTCATTACGCCTGTTCCAGCGCACCCTGAACAACCAGCACTGAGCAGTGAGCATGATGAACAGCGTAGTTACTCACGCTGCCCAGTAGGGCTTCCGATAAGCCCTTACGTCCTCGCCGCCCAACCACAATCAAATCCGCTCCCCACGTTTGGGCTGCTGCACACAGGAGCGCTTCAATATCACCCATTTCGAGCGTTGTCTCTGCCTGTAATCCTGCCTGATGCGCTGCGTCAACATGTCGCTCAAGTAAAGCCTCGATCGCCACTCTGCGGGACTCAAGGTTGACTTGCTGTGCTTGATAGGTACTACTCATCATCTCTGGCGAAAACAACCCTACCTCTGCCGGAAGCGTGGTTGGCTGAACCAGCGAGGCATCACTCATACCGCTAAATAACAGCAGATGCGCCTGAGTAGTCTGGGCTAAGGCGACTGCTTGAGCAAAAACGGCTCCGCTCAAGTCGGAGTCGTCAAGTGCAACCACAATTTTATGGAAACTCATAATCCTCGCTCCATGCGCTCATAGATCCATCTTACGAGCGTTTGTGAGGATGTGGGATCAGGGTTCGATCGCATCCAGTGGTTTGCACAGCTAGGACGAGGCTGTACTTGCCCGTAATGTTTCCAGACGACGACCAAGGCTCATCAACAGTAACCGTAAGCTCCGGGGGTGCAGAATGACCCACAGGTTCATACTCAGGCAAACCCCGCCCAGCAACAGCAACACAAAGGTTGGCAACATGACGACACCGACCATAAACCAGGTCAGCACATGGAGCACCATCAAAAGGGCGAAGACACTTCCTACTCCTGATGCCTGCCAAACCTGGTTCATAGGACGCTTTAGCCCAACGAGGACGATCGCGCACAAGGTTGAAAGCAGGTTGGCGGGTACCAAAGCGGCACAGATCGCAACGCAATGGCTGTGGGAAAACTCAAGCAGATGGCTGAAATCAAACATTAGCTCACTGAATTTAGTGCAGTAAGGCGAGATGTCTTACTCGCTCCACGTTTACTATTTGTAACTCAGATAGGAGTGAGTCCCGAAAAAACTACAGAAAACTCAAGCTTTGTCTTACCAATCACGAACGGAGGTCACAGTCTGTAAGCCCACACGTATGAGACTGCCGCTCCTTGCGCAACGCGAGCCGCTTGCCTGAATCAGCCGATCGCGGCTTCTCCCTGCTCGTAGAATTCACGAGCGTAATCTGTCCACGCGCCCTGCCCCCAGTAGCGGAAGCAGCTTGTTTGCAGCAGCAGGTTGTACAGCAGCGCTTTACGATAGCGAGGAGTTTGCGTGATTGGTGTTTGCCCTGGCTCGGATGGCGCTTGCACGAGTGGATCGAAGGTTTGGTGGAAATGAGCGCTGAGTTGGTTCATGGGTGTCAGCACGTTGTCGTAGTCTTTCACCCAACTCCGATCGTTTGTCCAGGAGGAGCCTTCCATGTGGAAGTTTGGATTTTCTTGCTTGATCGCCGCGATCGCCCCTTCTACCGCGTCTGGTGTCGTATTTTCAGGTGAGACACGCTGCCAGATCTGGTGCTGCGCGATCGCCTGGCAGGTTGGAAAATCTTCTGACTTCACGCCTGCGGCTTCCAGCAATTCCAGATACTCCGTCCCGTTGACACCCACAACGCCAGCTTTGCCGCCATGCTCTGCCATCTGATACCAGGCTTGCTTAAACGCAGGCGGAAATTCGTTCATCATCACGCCGCCGTTTTCGCCATCGCCAATCTGCGACACGATCGGGGGCATCGAGATGCCGTTGAGCGATCGGCGCGACAGCGTTTTTGCTTCGTAATAGGGCTGCATCTGAGCCACCAGCTTGGTATCTGACCCCTGCGTTTTAATGAGCACCGTGATGCTGACCGTTTCCCCATGTGAATTGCGGGCGATGAGTTGGTGGGGCAAATGCTTATCCTGAAGTGGCTCTCCCTGAAGCGTTTCGACGGAATGTTCCTGCACCAGTAGCCAGCGATAGCCGCATTCTTTCAGCGCTTTGACGAAGGCATAGAGCGTATCGGGCTGGTTCGGCAGATGCATCTCTGGCGGCGAAAAGCCTTTCACTCGCGCCAGTGCCTCCCAGCCAAACACCGCTGCAAAATAGTGCTGCCACGCCTGAATATGCAGCTTGATATCGGGGATCGGCGTAGAAGGCACGACCGAATGGCTCCACATCGTTCCTAGCCACTCGACATAGAGCTGATAGGTGGGATCACAGGCAAGACGCTTCAGGTTGTCTAGCACGTCGTTGCGTCCCATTTGCCGCAGTCCCCACAGCAGATTGCCGGAGTAGTCCAGCATGATGCGGGGATTACAGCCATTGGCGACCAATTCGGGGATAAAGTCGCCCATGCGGGAATAGCACCAGGCAAAGACTCCTGCGTTGTGGTTGTCCCCCTCACCAGAATGCTCAAACATACATTGCAGATGACCGATCGGCGTACCGTTATAGCCAGCGGGAACGGTCGGTTGGTGCATGTGGAGAGCGATCGCAAACGTTGCCGTCAGATCGTCTAACCGCAGATTAGTCGTGGGCAAAAAGACTGAACGATTTTCGCTGGTTACTGCCTGCAAATCGGCTTCCCAGCCTGAAATGTTGGGTAAATCATCAATCAATTCGGGAATCGGCGCAGGATTGGTGGTCAGCGTGGAGGAAACCATAGAAAGCCTTGATAAGTTAACTCGCGATTCCGACATCTCACACTACCGCACATCCAGGTTAGCCAAACTCCGTTGGAGGGCAGGAGTCAGGAGTTAACGTTGCTGACTGCGCGCAGCCGGAGGCAATAACATTAGAAGCGATCAGCGTTTAGGAAAGTATGTAGGGTTGAATGAGTTTTACCCAACGTTGATAGGCGCTGCCATTAAGATGAATGCCATCGATCGTGTACTTCGTATCTAATTGCTGATGAGCATCCAAAAAATGGGAATGCAAGTCGATGTAGGGATAGGAAAATTCATTGGCTAAGTACTGGAGTTGTTCGTTTAAGGCTCGAACATCGTTGTTGCTAGCAGAGCCTAGAAACATGCCTCGATTGACGGGTAAAACGCTTTGGATGAAGACATTTGTTTGTGGCGATCGCGCACGAATTTGAGTGAGAATCTCTTTGTAGGTCTGGCTCACTTCAACGGGCGATCGTCCTAAATTTGACAGATCATTCACACCAATCATCAAAAAGATTTTGTGTGGCTGTGTGGTGATGATTTCAGAGAGGCGATCGAGAACGCCGATGGTCGTATCGCTAGAAAGACCACGATTCTTGATGCTAGGATGATTCAACAACTCTGCCCATTCCCCTTCATCGGTAATACTGTCTCCCAGGAAAACGATGTCGGATGTATGAATGGGCAATAAGTAAAGTTGACTTTTACGATGATCGTAATAGGGGAAATTAAAGGCTGATTCTGGCATGTTCTTAATGCCAAGTTTTCTTAGCAGTGGAAATCTCTTTGCCAAGTAAGACAAGCCACCCCGCTTAAGAATGATCCAAATGCCTAAGAAAATAAATAGAGCATTCGTCAAAACTGATAGCCAAACTAACACCTGAATAGTCTGATTCACAAGCAAATCCTTTTCTTAAGCTCTTTGAGTTATCCGTAAGAGGTAAGCAGCAAGCATTGATCGAATGCAACAAAAGATGTCTTGACAATCAGAGTTTGCTTTGCTAGACTTGATTTATGCAGACGGATATCAATACCTAGATGTTCGTCTCATGGGCACTATCTCTAGTCCTCAGGTCAACGCATACCTAGTATTCTAGTCTAGCGTTTATCTGAGATGAGAGATCTTATTTTAGGTAAACGCTGGTTCAGCATACTAGATATGCGCTGGTGTGAGGCTTGGAGATAGTGCGCTTGAGACGTTTACCAGTAGGTGGCAGGTCAGCAGTTTCCCTTAGATGTGGAAGCTTTACTGCTCGTGCTTGATATTCCGGTGCTAGTAAAAATCTAGTAAAGGAAATTCAACATGAATTCCAAGCAAAGACAAGCTAAGAAGGCTCGCCTCACCAGCATCTATGGCCCGTACTGTTGGCATTGTAAGTGTTGCTTTCCCGCCAAAGATCTGACCCTTGACCATCTCATACCCCAAAGCAAGGGCGGTTCCGACTCTTTAGATAATTTGTGGTTGGCTTGTTCCCAATGCAACCAGTCCCGTGGAAACAGCTTCTATCCACCTGCGCGATCGTTTGGACATCTATAACCGTCGCCACAAAGGTTAGGACTAACGGCAATTTGGTCTTACTAGCAGTGCGACGGCTATAAATCAGTTTTCAGTTAATGAAGTGAGGGAAAGATGCACAAACTCTTGATGTTTAATGATGAGAAGCTTCTACGCCAATCTCTAACTCATCGCTCATATATCAACGAAAACCCTGGAGAGGGTGGAGATAATGAGCGTTTGGAGTTTCTGGGTGATGCAATTCTCAACTTCATCAGTGGTGAATACCTTTATCAGGTTCATCCTGAAATGGGAGAAGATGAAATGACACGGCGACGAGCAGCACTTGTAGACGAAAAACAACTCGCTAGATTTGCTATTGAAGTTGGATTGGATTTCAGAATGCGACTAGGGCAAGGTGCAATTCGTGAGGGCGGTTATCAAAATCCGAATCTTCTTAGCAGCACTTTTGAAGCAGTCATTGGGGCTTACTATTTAGACAATAAGCGAGACATTGAGGCACTTCGCCCTTTAGTAGAACAACTATTTGACTCTGTGCCTGAAGGAGTTATGGTAGTTCGCTCAAATATAGACTCCAAAAATAAGTTTCAGGAATTCTCCCAGGCAAATGGGGCAACGACTCCTCCGAAGTATGTCACAGAAAAATTAGGCGGAGCAGATCATGCTCCAGAATTTGTTTCTAGGGTTTATGTGGACAGTAAACTCTACGGTGAAGGTAAAGGTCGTAGTAAAAAGGATGCAGAAAAACAGGCTGCTGAAGATGCT
>Ga0105048_10003537_pt1 | contig 25606 bp, 23 predicted proteins | sample MAT05_FD_78382 | JGI IMG/M metagenome (GOLD analysis project Ga0105048, IMG submission 78382) | Freshwater microbial communities from Lake Fryxell liftoff mats and glacier meltwater in Antarctica - MAT-05 | ecosystem: Environmental > Aquatic > Freshwater > Ice > Liftoff microbial mat | place... | reverse complement strand
GGCTCGAAGGGCGCGACGTCACCACGCTGTCACCCGACGAGCAGGCCCGCGTGCGCAGCGAACGCATTGGCTTTGTATTCCAGAGCTTTCATCTGGTGCCGCGCCTGACTGCGGCCGAAAACATTGCACTGCCCATGGTGCTGGCCGGTCTGGCCCCGGCGCAACGCACCGTGCGGGTTAAACAAGCGCTCAAGGACTATGGCCTGGAGAACCGCGCTGACCACCGACCCGATGAGCTCTCGGGCGGCCAGCGCCAGCGCGTGGCCATTGCCCGCGCCACCATCATGCAGCCCGCGATGATCCTGGCCGATGAGCCCACCGGCAACCTGGATCGCGCCACCGGCGAAGAGGTCATGCGCCTGCTCGAAGGCCTGAACGCCCAGGGCGTGACGCTGATCATGGTCACCCACGACGCTGCGCTGGGTGCGCGCGCCCACCGCCAGCTGCGCATGGAAGACGGCGGCATCCAGCGCGATGAACGCAACCCGGCGCACACCGCCCCTTCAGCGCCCGATACCCCATGCGCAGCGCCGACCTGATCCGCTTCGCGCGGGACGCCGCCACGGGCAACCCATTGCGCGCCTCGCTGTTGGTGCTGGCGATGGCCATTGGGGTTGCGGCTGTGGTGGTGTTGACCGCACTGGGCGATGGTGCCCGGCGGTATGTGATGAACCAGTTTTCTTCTTTAGGCACCAATCTGGTTATTGTGTTGCCCGGGCGCTCGCAGACCGGCGGCTTTAACCCCGGCAACGCCGTCACCAACACTACACGCGACCTGACCATTGATGACGCCCAAGCCTTGCAGCGCGCCAGCGCCGTCAGCCGTGTAGCCCCGTTGGCGGTGGGTACATCAGAAATTAGCGCTGGCGGCAAGCTGCGTGAAGTCATGGTTGCAGGCACCGTAGCGCAGTACGCGCAGGTGCGCCAGCTGGTCCTGGCCCAAGGGCGCTTTCTGGCACCGGGTGACTGGCGCCGCGGCGCTGCCGAGGCGGTGATAGGTTCCAAGGTGCGCGACGAGATTTTTGGCAGTGCGCCCGCGCTGGGTCAGCTGGTACGCATTGGCGACCGACGCTTTCGCATTGTGGGTGTGCTGGGTACCAGCGGCCAGGGCCTGGGTATGAATAACGACGAGCTGGTGTTTGTGCCGGTGTCTATGGCGCAGGCCATGTTCAATAGCAACACCCTGTTTCGCATCTTGGTGGAGGCAACTGGGCGCGAGGCTATAGATGCAGCCAAGCAGCAGGTAGCCGACATCATCCAAGTGCGCCATGAGGGTGAGCGGGATGTGACCGTCATCACGCAAGACTCTATATTGGCCACCTTTGACCGCTTGCTAGGCGCACTGACATTGGGCGTGGCGGGCATTGCTGCCATCAGCCTGGCGGTGGCCGGCATTTTGGTGATGAATGTGATGCTGGTGTCGGTCAGCCAGCGCACGGCAGAGATTGGTCTGCTCAAGGCCCTGGGGGCTACCGGTGGCCGCATACGCTTGTTGTTCTTGGCAGAAGCGAGCATGTTGTCTTTGACCGGTGCGGTGGCCGGCTACGTGCTGGGGCAATTGGGCGCAGCCCTTATCCGCCAGCTGTACCCGACCTTTCCGGCCTATCCGCCCGATTGGGCGGTGTTTGCGGGCTTGGCCACAGCCTTGATCACAGGCATTTTGTTTGGCGTGCTGCCCGCCCGCCGCGCAGCTGCGCTCGACCCCGTGCAGGCGTTGTCCAAACGCTAAAAATATGACCCCCACGCTTGTCGCTTCGCGCACTTCGCTGCCCCCCAAGGGGGCCGTCGTCGCCTTGGGGCGGCCCGGCGGCGCCGCTTGCCATGCTACTAACTGACGCCATCCGCCTTGCCCTGCGCGCCATCATTGCGCAGCGGCTGCGCAGCTTTTTGACGCTGCTGGGCATTGCCGTGGGCATTGCGTCGGTGATTTTGCTGACTTCGATTGGCGAGGGCATTCACCGCTTTGTGCTGGCGGAGTTCACACAGTTTGGTACCAACATCGCCAGTGTCTCGCCCGGCAAGGTCAAGACCTCAGGGCCGGCCGCTACCGGCATACCCACCTCGGTGCGCCCGCTCACGCTGGAAGACGCACGCTTGCTGCGCAACCTGCCACACGTGACCGGCATGATCGCCACGGTTTGGGGCAACACCGAGGTCGGTGGCAATGGCCGCATACGCCGCACCACGGTTAACGGTGTGGGTTCAGACATGCTCAAGGTCTACAGCATCAAAGTTAAAACGGGTCAGTTCTTGCCCGATGAAGCGCTGGAAAATGCCCGCGCTTTTGTGGTGCTGGGTGCCAAGCTTAAAGACGAGCTATTTGGTAGCGCCAACCCCTTGGGCGCCAGGGTGCGGGTAGGCAATTTGCAGTTTCGGGTGATTGGGGTGCTGGAGGCCAAGGGCCAGTTTTTGGGTGTGGATTTGGACGACGCGGCCTACATCCCCACCGCACGGGCGCTGGAGCTGTACAACCGCGAAGGCTTGATGAAAATAGACCTGGCCTATGAAGAAGGTGTGCCAGCGGCGCGCATAGTGGCCTCTGTCAAAAGCACACTCACGGCACGCCATGGCCGTGAAGACTTCACCATCACCACGCAAGAAGACATGCTGCGCACATTGTCCAATATCCTTGACATATTGACGATGGCGGTGGGTGCGCTGGGCAGTATCTCGCTGCTGGTGGGCGGTGTGGGCATCGTCACCATCATGACCATTGCGGTTAGTGAGCGCACCAGCGAGATTGGTCTGATGGTGGCACTGGGCGCACCGCGCAACACCATTTTGGGCCTGTTCTTGGGCGAAGCGGTCACGCTATCAGCTATTGGCGGGGTGATGGGCCTTGTGCTGGGCTTCGGCTTGGCGCAAATCATCCATTTTGCGGTGCCCGCGTTGCCAGTTCACACACCGCTCAGCTTTGTGTTGCTGGCCGAAGGCATTGCCATTGTGATTGGCCTGCTGGCCGGTGTTTTGCCAGCCCGCAGCGCGGCCCGGCTAGACCCTGTGGAGGCTCTACGCACGGAGTGAATACCCAAGTGCGATACTCAAAGGCACCCCCTGAGCCCAAGCCCACCTTATTTTCTCAAGGTTTTTATGCGTTTACTACTAAAAATGTCGCACGCGCTGTGCGCTGCCGCGTTGGCGGCGCTGTCCATGGCTGCAGCAGCACAGAACACCAGTGTGGGCTACGTCAAGACCGTCACCGGCGATGCCTGGGTCAGCACCGCGGGCCAGCGCGTCAAGGCAGCACCTGGTACCGAGGTATCCATTGGCAGCCAGATCAAAACCGCGCCTGGTGCCTCTTTGGGCATCACGTTTAAAGACAACACCGTCATGTCCTTCGGGCCAGACACCGAAATGACGGTAGATGCCTATCTGTATGCGCCCGCCCAGGGCCAGTTGCAGTTGAGTACCAGCCTAGTCAAGGGCAGCCTGAACTATGTATCGGGTGTGATCGCCAAGCTCAAGCCGGATGCGGTAACCGTCAAGACACCCAGCGGCATCATCGGGGTGCGTGGTACGCAGTTCTTGGCGAAAGTCGAGGGCGCGCAATGAAAGTGCGCACAACTCTCCCCCTTGCCATAAAGCGCCTGGTGTTGACCGGGTTGGCTTGTTCCCTGTTGGCCGCTTGCGCCGGGCCGCAGTCGTATGTGGCGCTGGTGCCCAGCCCCGATGGCAGCCTGGGCAAGGTTGTGGTGAAGGGCCAGCAGGGCGAGCAGCTTTTAACCCGTGCCCAGCAAGGCGCGTTGCTGGACGGCAGCAAGCCACCGTTTGATGTTAGCAGCGAACAATTGCAGCGCGACTTTGGTGCTGCCATGCGGGCCCGCCCGGCAATGCCCGAGCAGTTTTTGTTGTACTTTGAAACGGGCGGATCAGAACTGACCGCCGAATCCAAAGCCCTGCTGCAGCGTATTGTGCAGAGCGCTTTGGCCCGTACTGCTGTGGACATGTCGGTGATCGGTCATTCAGATACCCAGGGCGCAGCAGACGCCAACGAGGCATTGGCCCTGCAACGCGCCACTGCTGTTGCCGATCAGCTCCGAGGGCTTGGCTTGGCCGCTACCACCATGGCAATCGAGTCACATGGCGAGCGCAACCTGCTGATTTCCACGCCGGATGAAACACCTGAGCCGCGTAACCGGCGGGTTGAGATCACGTTGCGATGATGCGCATTTGCTATATAAGTTGTAGCGAAGTATTTATATTTTACGGGGGCTAGAGGCCTATTTCTATAGAATCCATTGCCTGACAACCACCCCGTCAAAAACGAGAAACCTTGTTTCTCGTCGGGATAAGCCATAACTTTTATTGCTCCATTAGCAGCGCTTAGGCAAGATTCGCTGAAATTAATACTGGAGACAATTTCATGGCGGCGAATTTGCCTACTTATGATGCCAAGCCTTGGGAGGCTGCTTACGGCACCGCAATTGAAAAACAGTTGCCAGTACCCCGCTATCTCAACCTGGCCCATCTCGTGCACAGCGCTTGCGAGCGCTACGCGAAAAAAATAGCCTTCACCGCCGTGGTGCCCAATGGCATGAATGGCAGTTTGAGTTATGCCAAGCTCGGCGAATTGTCCGACGCATTTGCGGTCTATTTGCGCGATGGGTGCAAGCTGCAACCTGGTGATCGCGTGGCCGTGCAACTACCCAATGGGTTGGCCTACCCGGTCGTCGCCTTTGGGGTCTTCAAGGCCGGCTGCGTCTTGGTCAATACCAATCCGCTGTACACACCGAGCGAAATGGCCCATCAGTTCAAAGACTCTGGCGCGAAAGTGTTGGTGATCGTTGACATGTTTGCCGACAAGCTGGCCGAAGTGGTGCCCAGAACAGACATCAAGCATGTGGTGCTGGCAAGCGTTTCCGAAATGTTCCCCGCTGTGCCGAACCTGATCGTGCGTGGCGTTCAAAAAGTCTGGAGTAAAGTCTTGCCTCCGATTCCTGCGTTGGCGATTCCTGTGCAGCGGCTTGGGGCGGTGTTACAAGCGGGCCAGGTGGATGGCAGCGCAAAAAAAGTTAGAGCTTGGTGGCAGACGGTGCAGCCCCAAGATGTGGTCGCGTTGCAATACACCGGCGGCACCACGGGTGTGAGCAAAGGTGCCATGCTGACGCACGCCAACATGTTGGCGAACGTGGACCAAGTGCTGGCCATGGGCCGTTCTCACATGGGCGAGGATGAATGCGTGCTCACCGCGCTGCCGCTGTACCACATCTTCGCTTTCACGGCTAATTTTCTCTGCTTTCTGGACATCGGTGGTCGCAATATCCTGATTCCCAGCCCACGCCCGGTGCAAAACCTGCAGCGCGCGGTAGAAAACTACCCCATCACGTGGATTACCGGGGTCAATACCCTGTTCAACGGATTGATGAATGAGGAATGGTTTACTGCCTTTCCTCCCAAGCACCTCAAAGCCGCCATTGCCGGTGGCACGGCCCTGCACCACGCGGTAGCAGAGCGCTGGCAAATAATTACGGGTACACGGATTGCCGAGGGCTTTGGCCTGACCGAGTGCTCGCCCGTGGTGACTTTCAATCCTTTAAGTGGCACCGCCAAGCCTGACAGCATTGGCATTCCGGTACCTGGTACCGAGGTCCGCCTGGTGGACGATATGGGCGAGCTGGTCCCGGTGGGCGCGCCTGGCGAGCTGATTGTGCGCGGCCCGCAAACCATGCAAGGCTACTGGAACCGCCCTACAGACACTGCCGCCGTGCTTAAAGACGGCTGGCTTTACACCGGCGATGTGGCCGTGATGGATGCGCAGGGCTACTTCAAGATCGTCGATCGCAAGAAAGATTTGGTGCTGGTCTCCGGTTTCAACGTCTACCCCAATGAGATCGAAGATGCACTGACCAAAATGGGCGCCGTGCTCGAAGCTGCTGTGGTGGGCGTTCCGGACGCCAAGTCTGGCGAGGCCGTACGCGCCTACGTCGTAAAAAACCCGGACTTTGCGGGCGAGTTAACCAAAGAGGCGGTATTGGCCCACTGCAAGACGCTGCTCACGGACTACAAGATCCCCAAGTCCATTGTCTTTCGAGACGAGTTGCCCAAGTCGCCGGTTGGAAAAATCTTGCGCAAGGATTTGAAGAGCGAAGTCAAAGCTGAATTCAATAAAAAATAAGGAAGCGCCGTTATGTTGACCGAACTAGAAACCAAGATGCTGGGTGTGATGATGATGGTGATCATGCTCGGCATGGGTGCCAGCCTCACTTTCCGTGATTTTTTGATCGCCTTCAAGAAACCCAAAGGGGTGTTGGTGGGCATCGCATGCCAGTACGGCATCATGCCCTTCCTCGCCTATTTGCTTGCGATACTGTTGGGCTTGCCGCCGGCGCTGGCGGTGGGCTTGATCCTTATGGGCTGCATGCCCGGTGGCACCACCTCCAATATCTTCACGTACTTCAGCAAGGGCGTGCTGGCTTTATCGATCATGATGACAAGCGTGTCGACATTGGTAGCGGTCGCTGCTGTGCCTGCGCTGATTGCTTTTTATAGTCAGAAGGCGGGCGTGACAGGTGAGTTTGCCATTCCCGCTGCCAATGTGGCGCAGGTTCTGGTGGTGCTGCTTGTGCCCACACTCATTGGCATGTTTCTGCGCAAGGTCAACCCCAATATCGGTGCGACCATCGAACTGATTGGCTCCATGTTGGGCATCTTGGTGATTTTGTTTTTGGTGGTTTCATGGGTGCCCCGGAATTACCAACTGCTCTTGTCCACACCTTGGTCCGTGTTCTTTGCTTCGATTTCCTTAGGCCTGGTTGGTATTCTTTTGGGTTTTGGGCTGGCGCGACTCCTCAAGCAAGATAGCAACCGATCACGCACCATTGGCCTGGAAACCGGCATTCAAAATGGTCCTCTGGCGGTGCTGATCGTCTCACTAACCTTCCAGGGCGAGATGCAGCAACAGGTGCTGCTAATCCCTGTGCTGTACAGCCTGTTTATTGTGCTGACCAGCTCCGCCATTACCGTGTGGTTTAGAAAAATAGCCACTCGTGAGGCATTGGCCCGAGACAATGCTAAGGTTGCTTTGGCTAGTGCAGCAGTAGCAAGTTAGCGCTTTACAAACTGCAAAGCTTTCCACCAGACGCTGTGGACTCCGGGCTTCCAAAGTAAGACGCCTGTGGATTCTCTTTCGCAACTGGTTTTAGGCAGTGCCATCGGCATTGCCGTCATGGGCAGGCGCACTGCGGCATGGAAAGCCGCACTGTGGGGCGGCGTGGCGGGCACCTTGCCTGATTTGGATGCGCTGGTAGATTTTGGCGATGCGGTCAGCAACATGGTGCACCACCGCGCCCAGTCGCACGGACTGTTTTACTTGAGCGCGTTCGCGCCGCTAATGGCTTGGGGGGTGAGTCGGCTGCACCACCAAGAATCACTTTTTGGTCGCTGGTGGCTGGCGTTGTGGCTAACCTTGTTCACGCATCCTTTGCTGGACTACTTCACCATCTACGGCACGCAATTGCTACAGCCTTTTTCCAGCTACCCCTTTGGGTTGGGGAGCATGTTCATTGTTGACCCGCTGTACACCCTGCCGCTGTTAATAGGCGTGGTCGTGGCACTCGTTGGCAAGCGCTTTGCGGGCTTGCGCTGGAATGCGTTGGGCCTTGTTGTGTCTTGCCTGTATTTGGGATGGAGTGTGGCGGCGCAGCAGACGGTCAAAAGCGTTGTGCGCGAGAACCTGGCGGCACGTGGCATCAGTGAGTCCAGGTTTTTGGTGACCCCAGCGCCACTTAACACCGTGCTCTGGCGTGTGGTGGTGCTGCGACCGGGTGGGTACGAGGAAGGCTTCTACTCGCTACTGGACGAAGAGCGGCGCATTCAGTTTGTAGCATTCACCAGTGATGAACAGTTGCGCCAAGACCTTAGGGCCAATCCGCATGTGCAGAACATGGCTGCTTTCACCCACGGGTTTTTCAAAATGCAGCAGCAGGCGGGCAAAGCTGTTCTGACCGACCTGCGCATGGGCCAGGAGCCCAACTATGTGTTCAGCTTTACGCTGGCGCAGCAGTCTGCGGACGGTACGGGCAACTGGGAGGCCCAGGTGCCCGTGGTTGCCCGCTACAGTGGCGATGTGGGGCATTTACTTCGCTGGCTCTGGCCGCGTTTGTTGGGACAGCCTGTCGGCGAGGGTGGCGTGCGATAACTCTCCGATCCGGGCACTGACGAGCTGGCCTTGGGCGTCGAAGAAAAGCGTCATGGGCAGCGCGCTTTGCTTGAAGGCTGCTCCCGCAGTGCGCGCCTCGTCTAACAGCACATTGTCTAGCTGCAGATTGCGCGCTTGCAACCATGCATTGACCTTGGCGGGTGACTCGCCCTGGTTCACAAAGACGAAATTTGTCTCTGGCCGGTTGGCCTGGGCTTGCTGCAGCACCGGCATCTCACGCACACACGGTGGGCACCAGGTGGCCCACAGATTTACCACTACCGGTTTTCCTCTAAAGGCAGCGAGCGACACAGTCTGGCCTTGCTGCGACTGAAGGTTCAGATCAGGCAGTTCTTGCCCGGCGTTGGGCTGTATCGCTAGCGAAATCGACCCGCCGAGCCAGACCAGCGAACCGGTGAGCATGGCCGCCAGCATTGGCTTTCGCAGGGCTGGTCGGCGTCCGTACAGACTGAGCGCAAACAACCAAGCGGCAATGAGACCCGCAGTGGCGTTCCAGCCGCCATCGCGGATATCGAGCACGCCCAGCGGCGCAGACAGATAGGCCGAGCGAAATTCCCAGACGAATACTAGGCGGGCGATCACCAGGCCAAAGATCAGTGTGGCCCACAGCTCCGACTCGACCGTGGTGCCCGTTTTGCGTGCGCTAAGCGTTCCCGCAAACAGGCTAGCCGCCGCCACTGCGAACACCAGCAACAACGCATAGGGGATGGCCAAGGGGCCGATGATGAGGGTGTTACTCATTCTATTTAACCGCCATCACCATCAAATCATCTGCATCGCCCTGGCGTAGCCGTTGCACGTGCAAGGCCACCAGCGGGTCATGTGGATATTGCAGAGCCAGCGTTTCAAAAAGTTGCAGGGCCAATACGGGGTTGTGCGCCGTACCGGCTTGCAGGCTAACAAACGCTGCTGCGTAGGCCGGTGCTGCGGCGCACTGTGCCAGGTCCAGCGTGGCATCTGGGGCGAACACCCGCAAGGGCTTGCTCTTGCCTTTGAGCAATACCCGGCCCACGGGTCGCGCCGCTACACCGCTGCAGCCCTCCAGCAGCGCTTCGGACACACAAACCCGCGTGCCCAGATGTTTGTTGACGCTCTCCAGCCGCGCGGCGGTGTTGATGGGATCGCCCAATGCGCGGTAGTCAAACAGGGTCTTGCCACCAAAGTTGCCGACGATTACCTCGCCACTGTGGACACCAATGCGGGTCAGCCCCCACTGCACACCGGTAGCTTGCAGCCGGCGTGCGTATGCCGTGGCAAAGGCATCCATCTCTAGAGCGCAATCCAGTGCGCGTTGCTGGTGGTCGGCTTGCAGCACGGGCGCAGAGAACAGCACCACCATGGCATCGCCTACAAAGCGGTCCATCGTGCCCTCGTGTTTGAACACGATGACCAGCATGGCCTCGAGGTAATCATTGAGCAGTCCCACCACCTGGGCCGGGTCGCTGGCCTCTAGCAAGGGGGTAAAGCCCACCAGGTCGGTGAACACAAAGCTACAGACCTTGCGCTGGCCGCCCAGGTGCAATTGTTCGGGGTGCGCCACCAGATGGGCCACTCGGTTGGGTGACACATAGCGCGCAAACGCGTTGCGCAGCCAACGCTGCTGGCGCTCACTGACCCAGTGGTTCGCGCCACTGGCGGTAACAAACACCAGCACCATGGCCCAAGTGGGGTTGACAGCGTCGAGTAACAGTTGTGTATGCACAAAGGCATACCAGGCGCCACCCCATAGGGCAGCCAGCGCCGCCACCATGGCCACAGCAGCCCAACGAGCGGACACCGCCAAGCTCAGCAGGCCCAACAGCAGAGTGCCCGCCCCCAACACCAGGGCCTCTAGCCCGGTGGCCCAAGAGGGGCGTTGCAGATGGTGGCCCAGCAGCATCTGCTCCAGCGCCAGTGCATGGGCCTGCACACCAGGCATCTGCTGGCCCATGGGGTTAGAGCGAACATCCATCAGGCCAGCCGCCGAGCTGCCGATCAATACGATGTGCCCCTGCAACTGGTCTGCTCCAACCGCGCCCCCCAACACCCGGGCAGCAGACAGCATGCGGTCGCTCTGGTCTGCGGTGTAGTGCAGCCAGATTTCACTCTGGGCGTTGGTCGGAACGGTGATGGCACCTATGCGCAGGTCTTGCACACCGGCAGTCTGGCCGCGCAGCAGGTAGTTCTGTTCGCCCTGAGCTACCCGCAGGGCTTCGGCACTCAGACTCGGCACCAGGGTGGGGCCCAGGCGCAGCATCAGGGGGACGCGGCGCACTATGCCATCACTGTCGGGTGCGGCATTCAGAGCACCGACACCTCGGGCATTGGCCAGTAGCTGTGGCAAAGGCCACAGCGCAGTGTCAAAGCTTTCTATCCAAGTTGCTGCGCCAGGGTCGCCGCTACTAACGATACGGAACGGCAACTTGGCGGGTGTTTCAGGGGTTGTGGCGTGAGGCTTTGACACGGCATGGCGTGCCAGACTACTCCCCAGGATGACCGGGCTTTGCTGTATGCGATTTGCCAGTACTTGGTCGGGATCGGGCAAGTGCGCCAACGCCGCGCTGACTTGTGGATCTTCCCAAAGCTGCGCCATGGCGACAGGAGAGTTGCGGTCGGGTTCGGTCAGCAGCACGTCGAAGGCGATGACTGCCGCCCCCGCGCGGTCAAGCCGGTCCACCAGTTCGGCTAGGCGGGTGCGGGGCCAGGGCCACTGACCGTAGGTCTTGAGCGACGCTTCGTCAATATCTACCACCCGCACCGGAACCGGTGTGTAGGGGCGAGGGTGCCAGCGCTGAAACTGGTCGAACTGCGCCAGGCGCAGACTTCGGATACCAATGGGGTCGACCAGGTAAAGACCTAGCGCTGCAGGCGTGAGCGCGACCACGATGCACAGTGCCCAAAGCTTGGACAGGGCGCCAGGGAGCGTGATGGAGCGGCTGGTAGTCAATTGCGTAAAAAGTTGTGGTGCACGGAGTGCTGTTGGGCGTAGAGGCGGCTATATTCTGGCACCACATGGCAATATCAACCATCAACCGTTTTGTGTCGCTATTTGACACGGCCTTTCGCGAGCTGCCGGTCAAAGTCAGTATGGCCGACACGGAGCGCCTGGCGATGCTGGTGCACCACGCGATGGAGTCCACTAAGCGGGTGTACCACAAGTCTGGTCACGTATTTGGAATGTGTGAGGGCATGCAGCCGCGCCAAGTGCTGTCAGCGCTGTTCCATGACATCGTGTACTACCAGCTTGACGAGGGTTTTCCTGTGCATGCCCGCCACTGGCTGCTTGATGTGACCCGCGAAGTAGGCGATACCCTCGTTTTGCTGCACTTTGCGGCGGACGACACTGCGTTGGCTTTGTGCACCACACTGTTTGACTTTGCGCCGGGGCAGGTCTTGCCACTGTACAGCGGCATGAATGAATTCTTGAGTGCGGTTGTCGCTGCGCGCCTCCTGCAGCCTTATTTGTGTCTGCCAGATTTGATTGCGGTGGTGGCTTGCATTGAGGCTACAGTGCCGTTTCGCGTGCCCGATCGCCAGGGCAAGACGGCACTGGATCGATTGGAGCAGCGGGTATGCGAGGCTTACAGCGATCATGTAGATGGAACCGACCCAGTCGCTGCAATGGCCTTTGCCGAAGGCGTGCTGTGGGATGCGGTTGCGCTGAGTAACCGCGATGTGGGCAGCTTTTCCGAGGTGGACCCAGGTTTGTTTTTGTCCAGCACCTGGTTGTTGATTGAAGAGTCTAACGCACCGCTGGCTGTTGCCGGTATGTATACGGTGCAAGAGTACCGCCATGGCCTGTCGCGTATGGAGGGGTTTTTGCGCGCACTGGATCCGCAGCACGTGTTTCACCAGTTCAAAGGCCAACCCAGCGCGGCCGAGATGGTCAACCTGCGAGCCTCCGCTCACAACAACATTGTTTTCGCAGCCGATTTCCTGGGCGCCAAAATTGCCTCTATTGCGATTGTGGAAGCGCTGGCCTTGTGCACGGGGACGGACGGACCCATTGCCATGTTTCTGGGGGAGATCCGCAGTGCCTATGGGCGGCCCGAGCGGGTGGAAGACTTTTTGCCAGCGGTGCCGGCCGCAGCGGACGTTAACCCTGCGTTGCTCAGGGCGTTTGAGAAAGGACGCACGCTAGAGTCCAACAACGACCTAACCGCCTCGCCGATCACCGCCTTTGTGTATCGCTACATCGGCCACCGGGGCACCCAAGATGCGCTTGATTTCGCCAATGAGATGTTTAAAGGCAGGCGTACGCCTCTGGCATTCCTGCAGGCGCTAGACCGGACAATGGTTTGCGCCATTGTGCGCGGCTGTGCGCAAATCGCCCTGTCTCGCCGTGAGGGTTTGCAAGCGTTGGAGCAAAGGCTGTAGCCTAATGTTGCTGCAGGAGGAAATAGAAACCTTCTGATACACATGTCTACGCACAGATGCCGCCGCAACGGTGAAGCTTGTGCTCTATCCATTTGCATGAGGTCCATCCTTGGTACACCCGGACAGACGCAGAGCCTCGGCCGCGCCCATATCGTCACCCATTCCTCTGGAGCAATTGGTGGAGGACGTCTACGCCTCATCCGGGCCTGATATACAAAGGCAGATGCTGGCTCGGCTTGTAAACAAGGTTTATGAAACCGCGCCGGCCCCCTTGCAAAGCTTGGCCGCAGACGAAGAGCGGGTGGTGCGACCCGCCGAAATCGTGGCGTTGGTGGAGCATGCGCTGCAAGCCGGGGGTGCAGCCTTGGGCCGCTTAACCCGTTTACTGGCAAACTCACCGCCTCTGACTGGATCGGGTGCCGCAGCAGTGTTGGTCGCTCTGTTGCGGCGCACCCACCGGCGTCGGGCTGGTGATCTGACAAAGGTCGACTAGCCACACCAAAGGTTCTATTCATAATGGGACATGCCCCACCCTGAGCGCCCTGTCAGAACCCTAAGATCCAAATTTCTGCCCTCAGCCCTGATGGCCGGTATCCTGTTCACCGCGGGATGTGCTAACACGACCTATCTCTTGGGTTCGGCCACTGGCCATCTGAAAGTATTACAGGCAGCGCGGCCAGTTGACGACTGGTTGACCGATAACAGCACACCCCCAGCGCTCAGGCAGCGGCTGCTACTGGCGCGGGACATAAGGCGTTTCGCGGTGAACCATCTGCACCTGCCGGACAACGCCAGCTATCAGCGCTATGCAAATCTGCAGCGGCGTGCCGTGGTGTGGAATGTGGTGGCAGCCCCGCCGTATTCCCTGACGCTCAAGACTTGGTGCTTTCCGGTGACGGGTTGTGTGGGTTATCGCGGTTACTTTGAGGAGCAAGAGGCGAAGCGGGAGGCTGATTCCTTACGCGTGCAGGGGCTGGAGGCCAGTGTTTACGGCGTGCCGGCCTATTCGACACTCGGCTGGATGAACTGGCTCGGAGGGGACCCTTTGCTGAGTACTTTTATCCAGTATCCACAGGGTGAGTTGGCCCGAATGGTCTTTCACGAACTGTCGCACCAAGTCGTATATGTCAAGGACGACACTGCATTTAACGAATCATTTGCGACGGCTGTGGAGCGGCTGGGCAGTGCTGCCTGGCTGGCCAGTCAGACCAACCCTTCGGCGCGGGCCGAATACGCCAGCTTCGATGCCCGCCGTCGGGCGTTTCGTGCACTCGCAGCCCAAACGCGTGTGCAGCTCAAGGCCCTCTATACGGATGCTGCCAACAGCGGCCTCGGCAATGGTGGGGACGTGCGACGTGATCCAGTTGCGCTTGACGCCCGCAAGGCAGTTGTTTACGCAGCATTTCGCCAAGCCTATGCCGAGCTCAAGCCAGTCTGGGGAGGGCAAGGGGTCTATGACGCTTGGGTGGCAAATGCAAACAACGGGGCATTTGGCGCATTGGCGTCCTACGACGATTGGGTGCCGGCCTTTGAGGCATTGTTCGACCGCCAGCCGGGAGACTGGCGGGCTTTCTACGCGGCAGTTCGCCTGCTCGCAAAGCTGCCACGAGACCAGCGCACGCAACAGCTAACACTTTTGCAGGCTGAAAAACCGTTCTGACCGAAGAACCTATAGACTAGCCATACTCAGTTGACCGCGAACGCACTGTTGGATACACCCGATTCCAGCAACGTGGTCAGGGCTTCTGCGGCGATGGGACGGCAAAAGAAATAGCCCTGGCCCTCATCACAGTCCAGCGCCAACAGGCTGGCAAGCTGCTCCGATGTTTCTATGCCTTCGGCCACGATGCGCTGCTTAAGGCTTTTACCCATGCTGATGACTGCGTTGACGATGCTGGCGTCGTCCGCGTCGCTACTCAGTTGGTGCACGAACGATTGGTCGATCTTTAATGTATCGATTGGAAACCGGTTCAGGTAGCTCAGGCTGGAGTAGCCGGTCCCAAAGTCATCGATTGCTAGTTTGACGCCCAATTGCGAGATGCCGTGCAGCACCGATTCGGCCGACTCTGCGTCCCGTATCAGCACGCTTTCGGTGACTTCTATTTCCAGATATCTTGGCTCAAGTCGGGTCTCATCCAGCGTCGCGCTCAAATTGCCAAGATAGTTGTCAGCGCGGAATTCTATGGCCGAAGCATTGACCGCCACGGTAATAGGCGGCAAGCCTGCCTCTTGCCAGGCTTGGGCCTGCAAACAGGCTTCACGCAACACCCAACGGCCGATGGGTCGGATCAAACCGCAGTCTTCAGCAATGGACACAAACTCCAAAGGGTGGAGTAAGCCGCGCTGCGGGTGCTGCCAACGGATCAATGCTTCAACGCCAACAATGGCGCCGCTGTGCAACGCAATTTTAGGCTGGTAGTGAAGTACAAATTCTTCTCGTTCCAGTGCCCCACGCAGACTGGATTCAATCGCCTGGCGTTCTACTGCGCGGGTATTCATGTCCTTTTCGAAGAATTTGAAATTGTTGCGCCCGTTTTCCTTGGCGTGGTACATCGCAGTATCGGCACACTTTAGAAGTGTTTCCACTTCGTCACCGTCTTGCGGGTAGACACTGATACCGATACTCACGCTGACATGGAGGTCATGGCCTTCGATCTGGTGTGGGAGTGCCAGCGTGGCCAGCAGCTTTTGTGCCGATTGCGCGGCATCTTCGGCGTGCTCCACCACAGACAACAAAACGACGAACTCGTCTCCACCCTGACGACAGACGGTGTCCGACTGGCGCACACACGCCACCAGGCGTTGGGCCACAGACTGCAGCAGTTGGTCGCCCACACCATGCCCCAGCGAATCGTTGATGTGCTTAAACCTGTCAAGATCCATAAAGAGCACAGCCAGTTGGGCACCCTGACGCCTGGCTGCCTCGATGGCCTGGCCCAGTCGGTCTTGCAGCAGCATGCGATTAGGCAAGTCGGTTAACCCGTCGTGGTGGGCCAGATGGTCCAGCCGGACTTTGGCTGCTTCGACTTGTTCGGCCAGCCGCTTGGCGTCAATTGTCGCAATGACGAGGTTCGCATTCGCTTGCTGCAGCATGTCGATGTGGTCTGCGGACAGGGCATGTAATGCGTGTTGCGCCGTGTGGATTTTGGCCTCGCGTACGGCCGCCGCCTCTTCGCGCAGCACGAGCAAATTTTCACGCTGCAAAAGACCGGCGTCATCGGTCGCGGTTTTGCTTTTTCGGAGTCTCACCATCTTTTCAGCGCCGTCAGATTCAGCAGCAGATTTGATTCTTCTCATAAATTACTCCCTTGGATATATTGTTGTTCGCGCGCACTAAGGTGGGCCACGCGTTGGTCTGCCTGTCAAGAGGCCGGTATAGCCGGACAATGCCTCACCGATGACGATGCCATCGTCGGTAATGTCGAATAGTCGAATATCCTTGCTGTGCGCACTACCGCGCACCTTGACCACTGAAATAACCCGTTTGAACTGTCCTTCGATTTCGACGTAGCGCTGCACGACAATCGCGTCCGCCAAAAAAGCACTGCCGAATGGGCTGAAACGCAAATCGGTATATCGATCTTCCAGTTCAGAGGTCATCAATATGGTCACCCCCATACCAGTCAATTCAGCAACCATGCGGTACAGGGAGCCTCGAAAGTCCTCACTGAATTCAGGTGCCAACGCCAGTTCAAACCCGGACAAGGAATCAATGACCACCCGTTTGGCATGCATGCGGTTGATCATGTCAACGAGGTCGTGCAGGGTCTCGTCGATCGACAAGTCCAGAGAGCGGGTATCAATCACGCCGACCTGTCCCGCCTGGACCATCGAATAGAGCTTGATGTTTCCCAGCAGCTGGCTCGGGCTCTTTTCAAATGCTGCGACAACACCGTGCTCCCCCAAGCGCGCGCCCTCGGCCAGAAACTCGGTAGCCAATATGGTTTTTCCAGACCCGGAAGGCCCGACGACTAGCAGCGAATAGCCTGCAGGCAGGCCGCCGCCCAACATAGCGTCCAAGCCCGGCACGCCCATCGGAATGCGGGCGGCACCGCTGCCAATGGTTGCTTCGAAGTCAACGGCCAAACCCGGCTTGACGATTGCACGGGGGAATACCTGTATGCCGCGATCACTGATGCGGAAGGTGTGCAGACCCGGCGCCTGCGCTTGGCCGCGCATCTTGACCACCTGCATCTTGCGCACCATAGAGTTGCGTTGCATGCTTTGCGAAAGCCAAAGAATTCCGTCAGCCGCCGCAAAGATGGGGCTGGATTGTGATTCGGTTTCCGTATATTCACCCACTAAAACGGTGGTCGCCATCCAGCTCGCCATAAGCGTACCCAACCGCTGCACAAACTTCTGCTGCTCGGCACCCCACTGGTCAACGTGGCTGTCGGCTTTTACAACTGAACGAAAGGAATCGACGAACACCATGCTCGGCGCGTAAGCCTTCACTTCATCCGCAATGCGATTCAGTACCTGGTCGAGATCTCCTTTCATCGATTCCGCAGTCAGGTTGACGAAGCGGATCGATTGGTTGACTTTGGCTACGTCAAAGTACGCAAACTGCTGCTGGTAGCGGAGCATTTTCAGCGCTGGCTCGCCCAACACGGTGAAAAAGAGTACGCGATTTGTCGGGCCTGCGCATGCAAACATGATTTGGTGGGCAAGCGTTGTCTTGCCACTGCCTGGCGGGCCCGCCAACAGATTGAAGGAATACTCTGGCAAACCACCGCCCAACAGGTTGTCCAGACCGGGCACGCCAGTCTTTAGGCGCCGAATGCTGATGTTTTTTATCATGTGTCCTCGTCCTTGTCCTTTTCGGCAAAGTGGTAGCCTCCCGTGCCCCAGGCCGAATCCAAAATTCGGGCTGTCAGGGGTTCGCCAACCAACGAAGCAAAAATGTCGGTGAAAGTCATTAGCAACAGAGAGTTCGCTGCCCGCGCTAGCTCTGGCGCCGCGCTGTCTAGGCTGGCAGTCAAGCTCACGAATCGGGAGTCGTCCGATGGAATCTCGCAATCCGCAGCTAGCCAAGTGAACTGCGACTGGGTCAAAAACACACTTCTGGCGTAAAGCGAATCAAAGCCACCGACTCCCACGATGGCAATGATCTGGGTTGCCAATGAAGGCCATAAACCGACGTCAGAGCTGGCGGAGTTCTCCGGGTTCTGTGACGTGAGGTTTTCAATGGACCGGTGGCGTGAAATGCCGAGTGCATCCATAAAGGTCGGTCAATGGTTGGAGACGCTGTACAGAACTGTGCGCGTTCCCGTCACTTGCTTCGCAGGTGTTGAGGCTGGCAGATCGTCGACGAAGACGAGGTCACCAGCGAACCTGGCGATCTTGAGAAATCGCATCACCTGCTGTTCCTCGTGCGAGCTGTCCATGCATAGAAAGCAAAGCGTTTGGTGGATGTCGCCATGGCTGCCTAGTAGCACGTTCAAGCGCTTGACCGTACCAAACTCGTTGCAGATCAACTGCAGGGCAGATTTGATGCTGACCAGATCTGTGCTTGTGCCCAACTGTTCTAAAGCGGGGTTTAAAAGATTTGACTTCAATGTGAGACCTCGCTGCAATGCCAGACACCGTTCAGTTGGAGCCCCAAATTTAGTGCCGTTGGCGTGCGGGTTCAGTTCGCTGGATCACACATCCAGAGCCTGTTGTTTTTAGGCGAAGTGGGATGGCTGTTCCCAAGTGGGCGCCGTTTAGACAGACGCCATTCGTGCGGTTTCGATGGCGTATAGTGGCCAACGATGGCGATGGCGATGGCGATGGCGATGGCGATGGCGATGGCGATGGTGTATTGTCAAGCTCTGTGACTTTGGGGGAACAACGATGGTGGACTCTTATGACCTGATTTTCTGGCCTATCCTGTCGGGCGAACACCCATGGGTGGCAATTTCTTGTCTGATTCACCCGTATGCCTGAGGAAATCAAGGCATCCCCAACCGCGGCGCTCGAAGCAGGCGGTAGCGCCGCTGCGCAGGCATACCGCGAGCAACTGGCACGCCAAGGCGATTCGGCCGGAGTGGCACTTGCGCAAACGACCATTACCAGCACGCCGAAACTACCATCTCAGGTGCCCATCAACGAAGCCCGGGCGGTCAAACGAAAACTCATTGGCGGACGGGCGCGGGTCGTGCGCAATGGTGCACAGGTAGTTGTTGGCAAGATGGTTGATATATCGGAGACCGGCGCCTGCGTCATTCTGGACGATACGCTACCCAGCAAAACGGGCTGTGTGCTTGAGTTCGACATTTTTCACGATGGCAGGCGTTACGTCTTTAGCGCGCAAGCGCAAGCGGTGTACGGTGTGTTTTCCAGCGGAAAGGGTTTCAAAGTGGGATTTCAGTTTGGACCCCGCAATGCGGAAGCAAGCAAATGCATCTCTGCGTTAGTGGCATGACGGACGCCGACGCTGTTGACGGCGAGACTGGCAAGCGGGTTAATCAGGTATTGATTCGCAAGTCCTTCCCCTTTAGACTGCGACCAGTAACTTAGACTACTTATGGCTGAATCAGACTGTCCCAACGATATCGCAAAGGTGGCGCTCAGCTTGTCTAAAGCATGGGAGTTTCTCAGTGGTGAGGAGCGTATGTTTCAACATGTCCCGCAGTCAAACGACGCACTTCCGTTTGCCGAATTCAGCTTTTATGTTCCGTTGAAGTTGCCAGTTGCGGATCGCCGGGGTGGTGTCGGTGTCCTGATTCAGCAGGACGATGCGATCAATGTGGCCACCAATATGTTTGGGGTGGCCCGGCAGGACATAAAGGATGACGATTTGGGAGACGCGTGCGCTGAGGTCTGCAACGTGTTCACAGATTGCATGGCCACCCATTTTGGTGGTGGGCAGCAGGTGGAGATTGGTTTGCCGCGCCGCGCCGGCCTTGCGGACTACCAATTTTTTGCTGAAAGTTGTGTAACCAGAGCCATTTACCAAGGCTGCTCTGGGGCTAGAAGACTGCTGATCGTGCTGTACGATAGTTTGCGTTTCCCAGTGCCCTCATGAATCGTTCTGATGTCAGCTACTCCCATACTTCTTTCCAAGCCATTGAAATTCCTGGTGGTCGACGATAGCCGGGCTATCCAAGCCATTATTCGGCGCTCAATATTAAGGTGTGGATATGAGCCGGTTGAAGTCAGGACGGCGCTGGATGGCGAGCAGGCTCTTGACATTATCGAAACGTTTGTTCCGGATCTGGTGATTACCGACTGGCACATGCCAAAGGTGTCAGGCCTGGAAATGGTTCAAGCATTACGCCAAATGGGCCATGCCAATATCAGGGTCGGTTTTGTGACCACGGAAAAGACCCCTGCCATGCTGGACCAAGCGATCAGCAACGGTGCCATGTTCATTCTGCACAAGCCCTTTAACGATGCGGAATTGGCAGCAGCGGTTGTGTCCTCTGTTAAAGATCTTGCCAAGCCCGTATTGACCCAGCCGGCGGTTGAGGAATCGAAAGACGTTGAGCCCGTGATGGAGTCCTCTTTACACAAGCAGCTGCAGGCCACACTTGGAAAAATCCCGTTTCGATTGATTGCGCGGGAGCCCATGACTACCGACAAGCTGACACCTAACAATTTGCTGGGTCTGTATGTGGGCACGGGTCATAAGGGCGTCTATGCGATCGGCGTTATGGATGGTAATGCAGTGTGCATGGTGGGTGGCGGCGCTTCACGCAAGCTGCCGCCTGAAGTGCGCGCGGCCATGGAGTCAGGGCAGCCGGATGAAAGCATGCTGAACAACGCTAACGTCTTCTTGCGTGCTGTTGCGCTCTGCATGGCCGAGACTGCGGTGCCGGGCCCGATCACCGTCTCCTTGGCCAAAGCCAGCATTGTCAAGAACACGTTTGCCAAATTGTCTGAAGTCTTGGCGCAGTCAGGGAGGCGCTCTGACTTTCGCATTGCCATACCTGGCTATGGCGAGGGGCGGATGGCTTTCTTTTTGATGGCAGCATGACTCTGTTAAACGCGGCACTGGCCTTTATTTTCTTTTGCAACCTGATCTTCATGGTCGGTGCAGCCTATTTGCTGATGCGTATTCTGGACACCACGGAGGCCTCCCAGATCAACTTGCAAAAGGCAGCTAGCTCGGTTATTGAAGTGGGCACGCATATCAAGGTGGTCGTGCGTCGCGCTTTCAGCGAAATGGAGCGCAACAACGATGCCCTGATGGCGCGCGAGAGCTCGAGCGGCCGGGCCGTGGTGGAGCTCTCTTCGCAGATCAAGGCATTGGTCGAGCGTGTGAAGGGCTTGATGGCCAAAAGTGGCAAAGAGCGAGACTCTGCCAACGGAGAAGCGCACTACTATGGTGGCGAAGAGTTACGCACCAAATTGCACGACGAGCTGAGTGCTGCGGTGGCCAAGACCAACGCCCTGCAAGACGAAATCGACCAGACCAAATACCGGCTCAAGGATGCGTCACGGGCTAATAGCGAACTACGTGAAGAAATCAGCGATGTCAAGGGCATCAAGCAAAGCGTGGTTGACAGCCTGATGCAACGCACGACCGAGCTCGAAGAGCAGTTGCAGCAGGCGAGGGATCGCGCAAAGGCGGCTGAGCGGCATGCAGAAGAGAACGCTTTCCAACTGGACAACATTCGGGAGCAGCTCAACAGCCAGCAGTTTTCCAACAGCGGCGTAGACCAGGCCGAACTCATCGAGAGCCAGCAGCATCAGATTGACGCGATGGCAGACCGGGAAAAGGAACTGATCGCCCGTATTGCCCAACTTGAAGGTGCCTTTCAACGGAACCAGACCGAGAAGAACTTCATTGAAGAACGTTTCCTGCAACTGGATGCTGGCCAAAGCGCACAAGCACCTCTGGAACCACCGACTGCTGCCTGATTGCATCGCACAATCGGCAGTGTCATTAGGTATAGTGCGGCCGTGCCTGACATGGGCCTGGCTGAGCCGACCAATGGTTCCAGCCCCGCAATCTCCTAAGTCACGGGTGTCTTTGTTAGCATGGATAGCCGCCAAAGAGTAGGCGGATCAGATTTTCTATTGTTCTTAACGAGACCACGATGCAACCTACGGTTAAACCCCAGAACCCGAACTTTTCTTCCGGCCCCTGTGCCAAGCGCCCTGGTTACGATGTTTCCAAGCTCCAGCTGGACACGTTGGGTCGCTCGCACCGCTCTGCGCTGGGTAAGAAGGCTTTGGGACTTGCCTGTTCCGAAACAGCACGCATTCTGGGCTTGCCTTCAGGATACCGCGTGGCCGTCGTGCCAGCCTCCGACACGGGCGCGGTGGAGATGGCGATGTGGTCGCTGCTGGGACCGCGTGGCGTAGATGTGCTGGCTTGGGAGACTTTTGGCTCGACCTGGGTCAACGACATCGTTAACCAGCTCAAACTGCCGGGTGTCAACGTCATTGATGCTCCCTATGGCGCTTTGCCGGACCTGCGTCGCCTGAACTTTGACAACGATGTGGTGTTCACCTGGAATGGCACGACCTCTGGCGTAAAGGTGCCCAACGGCGACTGGATACCCACCGACCGCGCGGGCCTGACCATTTGCGATGCAACCTCGGCGGTGTTTGCGATGGAGCTGCCGTGGGACAAGCTCGATGTCGTCACGTTCTCCTGGCAAAAGGTGCTGGGCGGCGAAGGTGGTCACGGCATGTTGGTGCTGGGGCCGCGCGCCGTGGCCCGCCTGGAAAGCTATACGCCGCCATGGCCTTTGCCCAAGATCTTCCGCATGACCGCCAACGGCAAACTGATGGAAAGCCTGTTCCAGGGCGACACCATCAACACGCCATCGATGCTGTGCGTGTCTGACTATCTGGACGCACTGGCCTGGGTAGACAGCCTAGGCGGTGTGCAAGCCACCATGGCGCGCAGCGAAGCCAACCTGAAGATCATCGAAGACTTTGTTGCCGCCCATGACTGGATATCCTTCCTGCCTAAGGACCCGGCCACGCGCTCCAACACCAGTGTTTGCATGACGCTGGCGGTGAGCGATGCACAGGTCAAGACAATGGTTGCCCTGATAGAAGCACAGGGCGTGGCCTACGACATTGGTGCCTACAAGGACGCGCCTGCCGGCATCCGCATTTGGTGTGGTGCCACGGTGGAGGCGGCGGACTTGCGGGCGTTGCTGCCTTGGTTGGTCTGGGCCCATGAACAGGTGACAGCTGCGTGATCAGCCGAGCAGGATCTCTACCACTGTGCTGCCAGGTTTGCTGCTGATCTGCAGACGGGCACCAATCGCGGTAGCTCGTTCTGCCATCGATGAAAGCCCTTTGCGGGCCACTTGCCGGGTGTCAAAGCCTATGCCGTTGTCGCACACGCCTATACGTATACCGGTGGCGCCCTGGGGTGCGGGTGTTGCCTCTATGCGCAACACGGTGGCATGTGCATGCTGCATGGCGTTTGAGAAGGATTCAAACAGAATGTATTGCAGCTGGCGCATGGCGCCGGCGTCTAGCTGCGGCAGGTTGGGCAGGGGCAGCACCGCCCATTCCAGTGCCAGGTCCATAGCCCGAAAGCGCGGATCCAGGCGATAACGCAGATTGGCCAATAGGGCAGACACGTCACCAGGCGGAAGGTTCAAGGCATCGATTGATAGCTTGAGTTGGTCCAAGGAGTCCTGCAGGGTCAACAAAATTTCGTCTGGGTTGGCGTGGCCAGACCGCAACTGGCGTATGGCCGATGTGATGTGTGAGCCTACACCATCGTGCATGTCCCGCAGGATGCGGGCACGCTCCTGCACCCGCTCCTGCTCACGGGCGATTCCCTCCATGCGCTGGTAGGTGCGAGAAAGTTCCTGTTCCTTTTCTTGTACTCGCACGGCTAGCGTATCCAACATGTCGCGCACGCGGAAATTGGCGGTACGAAAGCGCTCAATCGCAATAGCGCCCAGCACCAAGCCAAATAGGGTTGCGGTATATCGGAGATAGGCTTGGTTGCCAAACGCCTCGCCAATACGCATCACGTAGAAATCATGCACCCCTACGGGCATATTGACGACAAAAGCCAGCGCCACCATGCGGTGCATGGCTCCGCTGGTCTTGCGCAGAGCCTGGGCTACCAACAGCAGGCTAGAGGGAACAAATATCAGCGCGAAGGTGGCTTGCCAAAGCGTCAACAACAACGGGTTGGGCAGTGATACGGCGAGAAATGCGACCAAGGGCCCCGCCAGTAAAAGCCCAGCCAACACTGCCTGTACCCATTTGCTGATGGAGCTGTTTGCCCAGCCTGCAATAGTATGGCAAAACATGAGCAGTGCACTGAGCCAAATCGCTAGCGCAGTATTAATGGCTACTGACCACCAGACCCAGGGCAGGGGCGGGTGCTCTATCAGCGTGTCGCTAATAAAAAAGGCCCACGAGAATTCGGCCATTGCGGCGTAAAGGTACAGCCGGTCACGCGTGCCTCGGCGTTCCGGGCGTGGATCGGTCTGTGAAATCCAAAGCACGAAGGCAAAAACACCGACGACCAGGCTAAAAACTGTGAAAACACCAGCCCCGCCTACGCGGATCGCATAGGCCCGCTGGTAGATTGGCTTCACCTCCTCCTTGGGGCCGACCAAAACTAACGGTACACCTGATCGGCGCCCGCTCTCAGAACGTATCGTGATCTCCAACTGGTTACGCTGAGGCATTAGCAGACCTGGGGGAATGCCAACAAGGCGCGGGATTTTGGCGAAGTCGCTGGAGACGACTTCATTGGCGTCAAGAACCACGCCGTTGAGTTTGACTTGGTAGGCGTTGCCCAAGCGATGGAAATACAAGGCCCATGGAATATGGGCTGTGGACGGTCCGTCGAAGGCCAACACAAACCGTCCAGTGCCACTGACCCCGGGATGGTTGGAGTCCCAACCATAGGGGAGTCGCACCTCCTGAGACGTGGACTCTCCATTGATGGTCAGTTCCACGCTGGCGCGGTCCAGTGTCACGGCCTGTGCCTGGCTTGACAGGCTGGCGCACAGTAGGGCCACCAGATATCCGAAAACACAACAAATCGTTCGCATCGCTGGATCGTATCAACACACCTTGGCTCAAGCCAGCAAAGACATGTATTTGCGTCACAAGATTCACGTGAAAACGTCATCTATTTGACACATGCAACCGGCATTATTCAACTTTTCGTGAGCCTAGTCGCTTCGCGGCGGCGGCTTGTTATTTGTCTGTTCACTCACGGGCCCTCTATGTCAAACACTCCCAATTTCTCACGTCGTTCCCTGCTTCAGGTGCTTGCCGGGGCACCGCTGTTGCCGTTGTCGTCGGCCCTAGGGGCTGCCGGATTCAGCCTGACTGCCTGCGGCGGCGGAACTACTGTGCCTCCCGTGGCGTTCAGTTCTGTCAACTTTTCTTCGATGGCCGCCCCATCACTTGTCAACGCAGCAGCCATGGCAACCACCACGGTCGGCTCGACCATGACGGTCAACTTCAGCGATGCGAGCAAGGTCGATTTCAAGCTGGCTTACCAGCCTTTCTTTGTTACGGGTGATTTGGTGTCTGACGGCAAGGGCGGCAAAACGCTCGCTGGCGCTTATTACGACATCAAAAACCAGCCGATCATGGATGCCACTGGGGCGGTCTCACGCCAGTATTACTCCGACGCACCGGATGGAACGTCTCTTCTGAAAATCGACGGAGCCAAGGTGGCGGGTGTCACCGGCAACACCGTGTTTGCCGTGGTGCAATTTGAGTACACCACCTGGGCTCAGGATGGCAAAACCGATATGTATGGCAAGCTGCCCTCGCCGATTGCCGTGCTCACGCTTGACCAGAACCCTACAACCGGCAAGCTGACGCTGGTGAAATACCACAATGTGGACACCTCCGGCGTGAATGGCCTGTGGATCACCTGCGGTGCCAGCCTGTCACCCTGGAACACACACCTGTCGAGTGAAGAGTACGAGCCCAACGCGTTCGCCGCGCGCACTGCCAATTTCATGGACGATTTCAGCACCAACCTGTACGGTAGCCCATCCGTAGCGAACCCCTACCACTACGGTCACATGCCCGAAGTCACCGTCAATGCCGACGGCACCGCGTCGATCAAGAAGCATTACTGCATGGGCCGCATCTCGCACGAGCTGGTGCAAGTCATGCCCGACAACCGCACCGTGTTCATGGGCGACG
>Ga0105048_10003535_pt1 | contig 25606 bp, 28 predicted proteins | sample MAT05_FD_78382 | JGI IMG/M metagenome (GOLD analysis project Ga0105048, IMG submission 78382) | Freshwater microbial communities from Lake Fryxell liftoff mats and glacier meltwater in Antarctica - MAT-05 | ecosystem: Environmental > Aquatic > Freshwater > Ice > Liftoff microbial mat | place... | reverse complement strand
GGTCCGGTCCAGCCTGGGAAAAGACCGGCTGGCAGCCGATCATTTCCACGCTCGAGTATCAAACGTTGTTTAACAAGCTGTTCGATCGTGTGGATGGCGGGACGGTGATGGAGTTTGTGACGTTTTCAAAAGAGAATCCCAACTCCATCCGCTCGTCCATCGGGCTCGCCCGGGAAAACGCACGCACAGTGCGTGAGTTCATTTCGAGCGAAATGTGGGAGCGCATCAATCACCTGTACCTCTGGGTGAACTCCGAGGACGCTCGCCAGCTTTTCGCGGGGTCAGCCATCGATTTTTTCCGGCGGGTTGTGGACGGAGCGCACCAGTTCCACGGCACCACCAACGCGACAGTCACCCATGGAGAAGGCTGGAATTTCCTGCAGTTTGGTAAGTACCTGGAGCGTGCGGATAACGTATCACGCATTCTCGATCTAAAGTATCACGTTTTGCTTCCGAGCGAAGAGCGCGTGGGCGGCATGATCGATACTATTCAGTGGAACGCCGTACTTAAGTCCTGCAGCGCTTACGAAGCGTATCGCAAACTGCATCCCGGGCAGGTGACACCGTGGAGCGTCGCGGAGTTCATTGTTCTTCACCACGACTTTCCTCGCTCCGTCCGGTTCTGTGTCGATGGGTTGGACGCCTCGCTCCATCGCATCAGCGGCACGGACCGCCAGCATTTTTCCAACGAAGCAGAGCGCCTGACCGGCAAACTCTGCGGAGACCTGAACTACGAGACCATTGAAAACATCTTCGCGGTTGGTCTCCATGAATACCTGGACAACATCCAGGGGCGGCTCATCGAGATTTCGGTCGCGATGCGAGAGAAGTTTTGCGGATTGGTCCCGGTGGAGTAAGCGCGCAAACTCGCTTCCATTTCGTAAGCTACGATCCAAAAGGATGAAAAAAGTCCTTGTATTCCCTGTTCGCAGACTGTTTCGTTCGTGGCGTGTGCGTAATTCCTATGCACCGAAAGGCATGATTATGAAAACCAACTCTTCATTCGCACCCGCTCGGCACCTGCTGCTCCTTGGCTCAGTCTGCCTTGCTGTATCCTCGGGGTTTGCCCCTTCAGCCTTCGGGCTGGCCACCGCTGCTGCGGAACAGAAGTTAGTCGAGCAACTCAGCGGCCAAAGCATTTTGGCATCCACCGTTCCCCTGCTTGAGGGTGCCGTGGGTGCTGCTTCGCAAAAGCAACCCGGCTCAGCTCCAGACTACGTTCGCGTCACACTTAAAAGTCGTCCCGATGCCGATGCCATCGCGCCCGCCATCGTGGCAGCCGCCGTCAAAGGTGTCGGTCCCGACGCCGCTCCAACGCTCATTGGCCGCATCGTGTATGAGGCCGTTCGCGTTACTCCCGACGCAGTGCTCGACATCGTTCGCGCCGCAGTCCGCAACTCGCCGGCTTCCTACGCTCCCGAGATCGTCTCCGCAGCAGTCGGTGCCGTTCCAGATCCCTACAAACTCGTAGTTTGCGAGTGCGACGCCTATGCGAGCGATGGCAAGACCATGTTGGACAAGAAAACAATTCTCGCCGATGGCGGCTCCGGGCGCCCGGCGCGCGCGGGCGATCTGATGCCCCTCGTTGAAGCCATTTCGGCGGCGGCAATGTGCGAACGTCCTGAACTCGACTTGCTCACGCTCGTTTCCTCCGCCCAAACCGCTCTCCTCTACGGCGTGCCTCCAATCTACGTTTCGAATTATCCGAAAGAGCCGCGTCGTCTCATTCCTCCTACCAAGGAAACCCCGCCCGACGAACCGCCAGACCGCGATCCCGTCAGCAAGTAGTCTTTCCTCCGAGAAAAGCCCCCCCTGACAACTCCGCCGCGCCGGTCAATCTAGACCCGCGCGGCGGAAGTTTTTTGTGGGCATTGTCCGGCGACGCCACGCGCCTTCAAATTTCAGATTTGAGATCGGTGGTCCCAAGTTTCTTCTTCCCACCAAGCGTCCCCCGTTTCAAAGTGGGCGTTCACTTTTACCAACTTTCTTATGGCAAACTACGACTTGATAGTAATTGGCGGCGGCCCGGCAGGATACGTTGCGGCAATTCGCGCATCGCAACTCGGCAAAAAAGTTGCCTGTATCGAAAAAGATCGCGCCGGCGGCACCTGCCTTAACTGGGGTTGCATCCCCACCAAGTCGCTTCTTCGGAACGCCGAACTTTACCATCTCATCGCCCATCGCGCTGATGAGTTCGGTTTTGCCTTCAAAGATCTCACCTACGACTGGAAAAAAATCATCCAGCGTTCCCGTGACGTAGCCGACAAAAACGCCGGCGGCATCGAGTATCTCTTCAAGAAAAACAAGGTGGATTATCTTCGCGCCGAGGCCACGCTCGAAAAAGCCAACACGGTAAAAATTAAATTTCCCGATGGCAAAGAGGACACGCACACCGCGCCGAAAGTGCTCATCGCCACCGGCGTGGTAAGCCGCCCGATGCCGGGGTTTGAATTCAATGGCACCACGGTCATCGGCAGCAAGGAAGCCATGGTGCTTTCCGCACAACCGAAAAGCATGATCGTTGTCGGCGCAGGTGCCATCGGCATTGAGTTCGCCTATTTCTATAACGCCTTCGGCACCAAGGTCACCGTCGTCGAAATGCTGCCCAACGTGCTGCCCGTCGAAGACACCGAAGTTTCTCAAACGCTCGAAAAAGCTCTCGCCAAACAGGGCATCACCGCGCTGACAAGCACCAAGGTCACCAAGGCGGAAACCACGGAGTCCGGTGTTCGCATTGCTGTTGAAGGGAAAAAAACCGAAACGCTCGAAGCGGAAGTCTGCCTCGTCGCCATCGGGGTGGTCCCACTGCTGCCGCCGGGTCTTAAAGTTGACCTCACGGATCGCGGGTACATCAAGACCGACGACAATTATCAAACCAGCATTCCGGGCGTTTATGCCGCAGGTGACATCATCGGGCCGCCGTGGCTCGCACACGTTGCGAGCTTCGAAGCCGTCCAAGCTATCGAAGGCATGTTCAAACCGGGTCACAAGCCGAAGAAAATCGGCGGCGTATTTCCCGGCTGCACCTACTGCCAGCCGCAGGTTGCCAGCGTCGGACTCACCGAACGTGCCGCAAAGGAAAAAGGCATCAAATTTAAGGTCGGCAAATTCCCCTTCATGGCCAGCGGCAAGGCGCGCGCCGTGGGCGAGATCGACGGTTTTGTGAAGCTCATCCTCGGCGATCCACACGGCGAAGTGCTCGGCGCACACATCATCGGGGCGGAAGCCACCGAACTCATCGCAGAGATGGGCCTGGCCATCAATCTGGAAGCCACGCACGAGGAAATCGAAAGCACGATTCATGCGCATCCGACGCTCAGCGAAGCAATTCACGAAGCCACTGGCAACGCCTTCGGTCACGCCATTCACATTTAAGACTGTCCCGCCATGACCAAATCCCAGATTATCTCCCGATTGCTCGATCCGGGCATCGTGGCCATCATTCGCGCCGATTCCTCGGAGCAACTCATCGACGCCGCAGGAGCCCTGCTCGAAGGCGGCGTCACCAGCATGGAAGTGACCATGACCACACCCAATGCGCTGCAGGTCATTTCAGATGTTCGCAAAACTTATGGTGACAAAGTACTGATCGGCGTCGGCAGCGTGCTCGACACGGAAACGTGCCGCGCAGCGATCCTCGCAGGGGCGGAATTTGTCGTCACTCCGGTGACGCGTCCGGAGGTGATCACGCTTTGTAACCGCTACGGAAAACCCATCGCCAGCGGCGCTTACACACCCACCGAGGCACTCACCGCACACGAGGCCGGGGCCGATTTCATCAAGATCTTCCCCGCCGACCAACTCGGGCCGACCTACATCAAAAACCTCCTCGCACCGTTGCCAATGTTGCAGGTGATCCCCACGGGCGGGGTCACTGTGGAAACTGCGGCCAGCTTCATCAAAGCGGGTTGCGTCGCGCTCGCCGCAGGCTCCAGCCTCATCAGCAAGGACGTGCTCAAGGCGAAGGATTGGAAAAAACTTTCCGCCACCGCCGCAGCGTTCGTCGCCGCGATCAAAGAAGCGCGGAGCAAGTGAAGCGCCACGCTCTGGCATTGCTGCTGCTCGTGACTCCCGGCGTCGCCCAGGAAATCACGCCTGCGCCCACGGCGGAGATTTTACCAAGTCCGTCGCCGACGCCTGCTGTGGCGAAGATTGAGGTGAACATCGTCGGCGCAGTCTCGCGGGCCGGGCGCTACTCCGTGGTAAAGGAGGCGGGTGTCGTCGGTGCCATTGCCGCGGCGGGGTGGTTCGTCGATACGGGTGATCAGAAGAAAGTAAAAATCATCCGGCGCAGCTCCGAAGGCAAACCTCTGACCATCATCGTCAACGTCGCGGCGATCACCAACGGCGAGAAGCAGGACATGACGCTTGAGCCTGAGGACATCATTTCGGTCGGTCAGAAGTTGGTGAATTTCTAGGGCACCGTTTCGGGGTGCATAGCGTCGCAAACTGCGTCTTGGCGATCAAGTCACCGTCCTCCCCGCCCGTGTAGATACCGAGCGTCAGCGTCTGGAAGTCGAAATCATCGGCTAACATCACGCGGACCGTTCATCACTTCTGTCCCTTTCGTCCTTTTGACACCACAAAACCCACATTCCCCCTTTGATTTCCCTGAGTGTGGTGTCATGTTGGGTCCGAGAAACACACTAAAAATTATGTCCAACGAAACCATTGCATCCACCATTGAAGGCGTCGCTTCCGATGCTGACCCCAAATCCTTGTTCCAAGCTGGTAAAGCTCACGTCGCGCAAGCCGCGTCCGAATTCAAATCCGCAGCAACCGCCAAGGCCACCGAACTGAAATCCACAGCCGAAGCCAAAGCTTCCGAACTTCGTGCCAACGCTGAAGCCAAAGCCGCAGAACTGCGCTCTATGGCCGAGGCCAAGACCGCGGAATTTCGCGAAAAAGCGGGCACGACCTACGAGGAGTACAGCAAACGCTACCGCACCGCCCGTGAAGACGGCGAACAATATGTCCGCGAGAATCCCACCAAAGCCGTTCTTTGCGCACTCGGCGTGGGCTTCGTGCTCGGTCTCATTATTCGCCGCTGAGCAGGCGCATGGGCGAATCGTCCAGAACTGCCGGTCCTGAGGAAAACGCTCCGAATCACGGCGTGTTTGACCGCTTCTCACGGCTGGCAGCGCATGGGGTCAATTACCTCCAGGCGCGGATTGCTCTCGCGGGACTTGAATCCCGCGATGCTCTGATCCACGGACTGCAATTGGCCGCGTGGCTGATGGCGGGCTGTTTCGTTGCCACTCTCGGCTACGTGATGTTGTTGCTCAGTGCTGCGTTTCTCTTGGCTGCATGGACTGGATGGTCCTGGGCGCTCATCCTGCTCATCTTCGCCGTGGCACATTTTGCGCTCTGCGCGATGTGCCTTCTCACAGCGCGCGAACTTTTCAAACAACCCGTTTTCACCATCACACTCAACGAACTGCAGAAAGATCGCCAATGGCTGAATTCGCAAATCAAGACTCCAAATCGGAACTGATCACGCAGCTCGATCTCTCACGTCGCGGCATTCACACCGAGTGGAACGCCCTGCGCGATGCCGCGAATGTGCCTGCACAATTTCAGCAGTCGGTAAAAGCTCATAAACTCGCGTGGCTCACCGGGGCAGGACTCACGGGCATTCTGCTTGCAAGAATCACCAAAGGCTTCCGGTCTAGGCCGAAAGGCGCAGCCGAAAAGATTGCCGGGCCAAAATCCCCCGGCTCCTTTCTCATTCCATTGCTAAAAATCGGCGCAACGGTCGCGCAACCAGCTTTGATCGCGTGGGTTAAACGCAAAGTTGGTCCGTGATTACACCCTTTCCTCCACAACAAACATTTTTCTTCTAAGGTTCACCTTTTTTCGGTTGCATTCATCGCGCAATATTTTCTTCTCAGATTCCTCCCATGCCCGCTCATCAAACTGCTGATCTCGACGGTTCCACGCACACACTCGGACATGTCGATAACTACCTCATGGTGGGTGCGGAATCCGATGCCTCCGACGTGCATCTCGGCGTGAACTCCCAGCCCATCTGGCGGCGTTACGGTTCGCTCGAATCAATCTGGCTGCAATCCCCCAAACTCACAGCCTCCGATACCGAACGGCTCGCCATGGGGTTTCTCAATGAGGAACAGAAGCACCTCCTCGCCGAACGCGGCGATATCGATTTTGCGTACGCCAACGAGTTCGGCCGATTCCGCGCCAGCGTCGTCCGGCATCGCCTCGGGCTCGACCTCGTTTTCCGTATCATCAAAACCAACGTCCGAACGATGGACGAACTCGGACTGCCGCAGAGCCTCAAACTCCTTACTCAATACCACAACGGGCTCGTCCTCGTGACCGGCTCTGTCGGTTCCGGCAAATCCACCACCCTCGCCTCGCTCGTCGAGGAGGTGAACACTTCGCGCCACGACCACATCATCACGCTAGAAGACCCCATCGAATACGTCTTCCGCGCTAAAGGCTGCCACATCACTCAGCGCGAAGTTCACACGCACACCCGCTCGTTCGGTGCGGCCCTGCGTGGAGCGTTGCGTGAAGATCCCGATGTCATCATGGTCGGTGAAATGCGCGACCTGGAAACCATTCAGCTCGCCATCACCGCCGCAGAAACGGGTCACTTGGTTCTCGGCACCCTCCATACCGGCACCTCCGCACGCACGCTCGACCGTATTCTCGACGTGTTCCCCACCGATCAACGCGAACAGATTCGCGTCATGGTCAGCGAATCCCTGCGCGGGGTCGTCAGTCAGCAACTGGTTCCCCGCATGGATGGCAAAGGCCGCGTGCTCGCGCTTGAAATCCTTGTCAACACACCAGCCGTCGGCAACTGCATTCGCGAAGGCAAAACGTTCATGCTCCCGGGCATCATCCAGACCGGACGCAAGCTCGGCATGAAACTTATGGACGACTCGCTCATGGATCTTTACGACCGCCAGATCATTTCGCAGGAGGAAGCCTACGCACGTTCCGAGCAGAAGACGCTCATGCGCCAGCATTTCTCGCATTAATCACCGCACCGCAACTTCTCCCACCTCCGCACGCTTTTATGGCTTACATCGACCAGTTTTTTGAAGTGCTCATCACCGCAGGCGCATCCGATTTGCACCTCGGCGAAGGGGAACCGCCAAAAATCCGTCGCCACGGCGAAGTCGTCGCCATTCGCGAAGAAATCCTCACCAACGAGGAAATGGCCTTCATGATGAGCGAAATCTGCGGGCCCGACCGCTGGACGCGCTTTGAGCAGGCGGGCGATCTCGATTTCGCCTACGAGATGAACGCGGACTCCCGGTTCCGTTGCAACTTCCTCAAACAAACGCGCGGCTACGGTGCCGTATTCCGTCTCATCCCGACCAAGATCCTCACGCTCGAACAGCTCGGCATCCCTCAGGCCGTCCGCGATTTCGGCCATCTCCGAAGCGGCCTCGTGCTCGTCACCGGGCCCACAGGCTCCGGGAAATCCACGACCCTCGCGGCGCTCATCGATTACATTAACGCGAACTTCTCGCGCCACATCGTCACCATCGAGGAACCCATCGAATTCGTGCACACCAACAAAAAGTGCATCATCACCCAGCGCGAAGTGCCCGAGCACTCCGTCAGTTTTCCGCAGGGCCTCAAAGCCGCGCTGCGCGAAGACAGCGACATCGTGCTCGTCGGCGAAATGCGCGACCTGGAGACCATCTCCCTCGCGCTCACCGCAGCCGAGACCGGTCTCCTCGTCTTCGGCACCCTGCACACCAACAACTCCCGCAAAACTGTGGACCGGCTCATCGACGTCTTTCCCTCCGATCAACAAGCCCAGGTGCGCACCATGCTTTCCGCGTCATTGCGCGGCGTCGTCGCCCAGTTGCTGTTGAAAAAGACGCAGGAATCCGGCGGCGGCCGGATTGCGGTCAACGAAATCCTCGTCGTCAATAGCGCCGTCAGCGCCATCATCCGCGAAGGTGCCACGCAGAAACTTCAGGACGTCATCGTCGGTGGACGGGCCCAAGGTATGCAATTCATGGACGACGCCATCTGGGATGTCATGCAAAAGGGCATCGTCAGCCCGCACGAAGCCTACATGAAAGCGATCGACAAAAACCGTTTCCGCGTTTTCCTGCCCGCCGACGAACAAGACCTCGCCAACTCCGCAGGCGTTCCCAACTAAGCCAAGTTTCTTAAGACAGGCCGGAAACGAACAAAACGAACAAAAGGGGTCGGTTGTCAATTCTTGACAAGCTGTCTGAGGATTGGACCAGCAAAAGGCCAATTATGTCAAGAATTGACAACCGACCCCTTTTGTTCACTCCCAGGTGACGGAACCGGGCGGGAGCGGGAGGCCGCGGAGCTTGAGTCGGCCGATGATTTCCCCCACGACGCCGTCGATGGTCAGGTAGGAGGAATCGATGACGTGGGCGTCCTCGGCGATGATCAGGGGAGAGGCTTTGCGTGAGCTGTCGGTGCGATCGCGCTTGGAAATTTCGTCGAGCAGCCCCTGGGCTTCGCGGCGGCGGGCGCGAACTTCCTGCGAGGCGTCGATGTAAAATTTGTAGGGCGTTTCCGGAAATACGGCGGAGCCGATGTCGCGTCCTTCCATCACGAGACTTCCATCCCCGGCAAAAGCCCGCTGGCGCGCGACGAGCCGCTGGCGCACGCCGGCCATCGTGGCGATATTGGACACATCCTGGTTGACCTCCTGATCGCCAAGGTGCGAGGCGATGTCTTCGCCCGGCAGTTCGATGGCGGATTCGGTGCCGTGCAATTCAAAACGCATACCGCAATCATCGAGCATCCCGAGCACGGCGGCTTCGTCGTCCGTGGCGATGCCCTTTTTCACCGCCAGCCAGGTGACAGCCCGATACATGGCTCCGGTGTTGATGTATAAAAAACGGAGCCGCCGCGCGAGGGTGCGGGCGACACTGCTTTTTCCCGAAGCGGCCGGACCGTCGATGGCGATGATGACGCTGCTCATCGCGAGGAAAGCGGGAGCCCGCCGATGACGGGCGTTTGTTCCTGGGGCTTGGTGACGGATTCGAGCGTCTCGTGAAAGCCGGGGTAGGACGTGGAAACACATTCGACGTCCTGCACCTCCATGGTGCCGCTGGCGAAAAGTCCGGCGATGGCGAAGGCCATGGCGATACGATGATCGCCGAAGCTCTGCACCTTGGTGCCTTTGAGGCGTTTGCCGCCTTCGATTTCCAGGCCGTCCTCGCGTTCGGTGACGCGTGCGCCGATGGCTTGCAGGTTGATGGCGAGCGCCTTGAGGCGGTCGGTTTCCTTCACGCGCAATTCCTTGGCGTCCTTGATGATGGTGATGCCGTCGGCGAGTGCGCCGGCGATGGCGAGGATCGGGATTTCGTCGATGACGTTCGGGATTTCCGAGCCTTCGATAACGGTGCCTTTGAGTCCGGCACCTTTGATCTCGATGGAGCCGCTGGGCTCACCGTCTTCGGTGTCCTCGATGATCTCGCGGACCTGCGCGCCCATGCGGACGAGGACGTCGAGGATACCGGTGCGTGTGCGGTTGAGTCCCACGTTGCGGACGAGCAAATGCGAGCCGGGTTGCGCGGCGGCGGCGACGAGCCAGAATGCCGCACTGGAAATATCGCCCGGCACTTCAAAATCGCGCGATTCCGGCGTGGCCACGCCGAACACGGAAACCGTGAGCGGATCGTTGGCATCCTTGTAAGGCCGGATCTGGAACCACTGGAGCATGCGCTCGGTGTGATCGCGGCTTTGTTCCGGCTCCGAGACGGAAGTTTTTCCCTTGGTGAAAAGACCCGCGAGCAGGATGGCACTTTTCACCTGGGCGCTGGCCACAGGCGACTTGTAGGCAATCGGATGAAGCTTCGTGCCTTTGATCAGCAGCGGGGGACGGTCGCCTTCGGTTTCGGCGATAATCGATGCTCCCATTTGCGTGAGCGGCTCGATGATCCGGCGCATGGGGCGTTTGGAAAGTGACGGGTCGCCGATGAGCCGGGTTTCAAACGGCTGCGCAGCAAGGATGCCCGAGAGGAGGCGCATCGAGGTGCCGGAATTGCCGCAATCAATAGGCCCTTTCGGCGCGGTGAGTTGTTTGCGCGTGCCGTGAATGATGAGCGTTGTGGGCTCGGGTTGCTCGATGTCCACGCCGAGGCCGCGCATGGCGTTGACGGTGCAAAGGCAGTCTTCGCTTGGCAGAAAACCGGTGATTTTGCAAAGGCCGTTGGACAACCCGGCGATGATGACGGAGCGATGCGAAATGCTTTTGTCACCGGGCACGGTGATCTCGCTGCGAATGGTTGGCGATGCTTTGACTTTCCAGGATTTCATGGGCGAAGGGGAAGGCGCAGGGCGTCGCGTCCGGCTTTGGCGCGAACGAGAAAATCCCGGAGCGCATCGGGATCATCGAGCAGAGCATCGACGCGGGTGAGTTGTTTGATCATGGAACGAATGGAATTGCGGACAGCCGGGCGGTTGGATTCGAGAATCTCGGCCCACATTGCCGCAGGACCGGCTGCAACGCGGGTCGTGTCCCGGAAACCACTTCCGCAATAGGGAAGCGCATCGGCATTTTGCGAGCAAACCATTTCCACCAGTGCTGCTGCGAGAAGATGCGGAAAATGGCTGATGACCGCGACCGTTTCGTCGTGTTTTTCAGGGGAAAGGAAATGCACGCGGCTGCCGAGCCCGCGCCAAAAAGCGGCGACGCGTTCGACGGGTTCCACAGGCTGCGCCGGAGTCGGCGTGAGGATGCAGACGGCGTCTTCGAAAAGGCCTGGGCGCGCAGCGTGGAGCCCGGCTTGATCGGACCCCGCCATGGGGTGACTTCCGACAAAACGCCCGCCGAGAATCGGCGCGAGTTCTTCTACCGCCCTTGCTTTGACGCTGCCGACGTCTGTGACCAGTGCGTTCGGCGCAAGGTGCGGGAGCATTTGTGCGGCGAGCGCGGGCATCACTCCGATAGGTGTGCAAAAAATCACGAGATCCGCACCGCAAACGACCTCGGCGAGGTTGGTAGAAGCCTGGTGTGCGATATTTCTCGCCTCACTTTCCGCAACCGCCTCGGCGCGACGCGCCCACAGGCTGATGCGCACTTCATGAAAGCGCTCGCGCAATGCCAGCGCGATGGAACCGCCGAGCAAACCGGGGCCGATGATGGCGATGTGGGCAAAGTCCATGACAAACCGCGGCATCAAGACCAAACCTTGCCGCAATCAACGCGTAAATGAAATCAGCGCCCCTAGGGAACCAGGAGCATCTGACCGGGTGCCCACGGATCTTTGATCGCTGTGCCGGGAGGAAGACCGCGCACGTCGATGAAACCTGAGTAAGGAGCGCGCGGGCTTGAAATATAGCCGGGTTTTCCGGGAACCGCCGTGCCGTAGACCGGCTGGGGTTTCACTTCTGACGTGCCGCCGGGTTGCGAGCCCGGGGTCATGGGTGGTGGGGGAGGAGTGGGCTCGCTTGCAGCACTTTCGCCGTCTTCCTGTTCTGAAGTGGTGGTCGTCGTTTGCAATGGCTGCGTGGAGGTTTCTTCCTTGGGTTTTTCGCCTTGGAAACCATAACGCGGCTTGTTGCTGTCGCGACGTTCTTCCGTGTTGTCGCAGGCGGAAAAACCGAATGCAGTGAGGAGCAGGATCGCTGGCAGAGAAATTCTTTTCATACTTTGGAAACGAGTAGGCTTTGATGTATCGAATCAGGACGGCTCTGACAAAGAGTTTTTCTTTGCGATTTCGCGAATGGCCCAGCGTGCATGCTCGGCAATCAGCGGGTCGGCGTCCTGCACGGCGTTTAACAAAGCGGGCAGATCGTCCGGCGTTCCCACGTTTCCGAGCGCGACACACACGTTGCGGAGAAACCGTGCGCGTTTGATGCGCTTAATAGGTGATTTTCGAAAGAGCGTGCGGAAAGCTTCGTCATCGAGCGCAAGGAAATCGCGAAGTTTCCAGTCGTGCACATAGTCGCGCGCGGCAAACGCCATTTCCGACGAAGTCGCGGCGAACCGGTTCCACGGACACGCTTCGAGGCAGGCGTCGCACCCGTAGATCCGTCCGCCGAAGAGTGGGCGCAGGGCTTCGGGTATGGGGCCGTGGTGCTCGATGGTGAGGTAGGAAATGCAAAGCCGCGCGTCGAGGTGATGCGGCGCGGTGATGGCGCCCGTGGGGCAGGCGGTGATGCAGCGGGTGCAGCTTCCGCAGTGGTTGGTGGCGGGTTCGTCGGGCGGGAATTCGAGTGTCGTGAGGATTTCCGCGAGGAAAAACCAGGTGCCCGTGCGGTTGAGGAGCATTGTGCTTTTGCCATGCCAACCGATCCCGGCGTCCGCTGCAAAATCACGTTCCAACACGGGGCCGGTATCCACATAACAACGCTGAGTGCCGCCGCGTGCGCGCAACCATTCGTCAAGCGCGCGCAGTTTTTGTTCGATCAGCTCATGGTAATCGTCGCCCCAGGCGTAGCGGGCGATGGCCGAGGGCGGGCCGCCTTGAAAATACGGCAGGGAAAGGGCGATCACGCTGCGCGCGCCGGGTTGGACAAGATCGGGTTGTGTTCGCCGGTCAGCGTTGCGTGCGAGCCACTCCATGCCCCCGTGGCAGCCGTCGGCGAGCCATTGACGGAACTCTGCGGCGTGTCGCGGATTGTCGGCAGTCGCGATGCGGGCGTCGGAAAAACCGAGCGACCGTGCCAGCGCGACGAGTTCGTTTTTCACGCGCCGACGTTTGCGTTTTCCAACGCCTGGATCACAGCGTCTGCCGCCTCACCATGGCGCAGATGCGTGCTGTCGATGCGCTGGTCGGCTATTGATTCGTAAATGGGTGTGCGCGCGGCGATGAGCTGCTCCAGCGTTCCACGCGGATCTTCGGTGTGCAGCAATGGACGGTTTTTATTCCGCGATACGCGCTCCCAGAGCACGTCGTTGGAGGCGGTGAGCCAGATGATGAGGCCGATGCGGCGCAGGAGCGGGATGTTTTCGGGAATGGTCGGAACGCCCCCGCCAGTGGCAAGCACGAGGCCCGAGCGATCCGTGAGGCGTTCAAGTTCCCGCGTTTCCGCAGCGCGAAACCACGGTTCACCGTGACGCTCGAAAATTTCAGGAATCGACATCGCGGCGCGCACCGAGACCAGCGTGTCGCTGTCGGAGAAATCGTAACCCATCCGTCCGGCGACTAGCCTCCCGACCATGCTCTTACCGGAACCCATGAATCCGATCAGGACGACGCTCTGGCTCGAAGCCGGGCGTGGCTGGGGACGGCGGGTGGTGCGCATGCGGAGACTTAACTATGAAGCGCGGTGTGGATGCGAAGAAATTTTGAGGTTCCGCCGATGAAATGAAGTTTGTTGGGCAAGACGGCGCGCTCCGGGAAAGCGGCAGAGGACTGCCGCAGTCCTCTGCCGCTTTATTGCTTTGCGGGAACGAGGCGCACAAGTTTGCCGGGGTCGTCGTAGAGCACGTAAAGAAAGCCGTCGGAAAAAACGCGCACATCGCGGATGCGCCCCGATTTCTCCAGCAGGATTTCCTGATGCGTCACAGCGCCCGCCGCGTCGAGTTCGATGCGCACGACCTTCTGATGTGCAAGCGCTCCTGAGAAAAGATTGCCTTTCCACTCCGGGAATGCGGCCCCGTGATAAACCGCGAGCCCGGATGCCGCGATGGATGGCGTCCATTGAATCAGGGGCGATTCAAATCCCGTATGGTCCGGTGCGTCGGTGATTTTCGTGCCGCCGTAGTTGATGCCGAATGTGACGATAGGCCAGCCGTAATTCATTCCCTTTTTGATGAGGTTCAGCTCATCGCCGCCGCGCGGGCCGTGCTCGGTTTCCCACAGGCGCCCGGTTGCCATGTCAAAAACGAGGCCCTGGGAATTGCGGTTGCCATGGCACCAGATCGAGGGTTTCGCACCTTCGGTTTTCGCGTAGGGATTGTCCGCCGGAATGCTGCCGTCGTCGTTGAGACGATGGATTTTTCCCTTCACGTTGTCCGTGCGCTGCGCGTCGTTTGTCGGATTTGTCGGGCCGCCGCGGTCGCCGATGGAGAAAAAGAAATGACCCTTGCCGTCGAAGGTGATGCGGCAGCCGAAATGCACCCCCGCTCCGCTGGCCTCGTCGGCTGGAGGATCAAAAAGCGTTTCCTCACCGACCAACGCATGGTCTTTCAGCTTGGCTCGAATGACGGAGGTGAGTGCCCGGTTGCCAAACGGTTTGGAAAACGAGAGGTAAATCCAGCCGTTGCTCGCGTAATCGGGGTGAAGCTGGATATCCATCAACCCGCCCTGACCCTTCGCGTACACCGGCGGCACGCCCGCTATTGGGTCGGGATGGAGCACACCCTTTTCCACAAGACGCAGCGTGCCTTTGCGTTCGGTGATAAGAAAACGGTCGGCGTCCAGTTTTACGACGCTCCACGGGTTTTCGAGCCCCTCAACGACGGTCTCGACTTTGAAAGTGGCTTTTTCCGAAGTCACGGGATCGGCGGAAAAAACGGCGGGCGTTGTGAGCAGGGAAAGAATAGCGGCAATACGAAGCATCGACAGAGGGATCATGGCCGGAGAATAAAGGAGTAATTCCTAATGTCTAATGACTAAAACACGCCCGCTCATTCTTTGTCTTTCGGTGGTGCTGGGCTTTGCGGCCTGCAAACCTGCGCCGCAAAAGCTTCCGGCCTCGGAAGAAAGCCTCGGCGTGGGCGCGGGTGTTTATGAGCAATACTGTGCCATCTGCCACCTCGACGGGAGGGGCAATGAGACCAATCCAACCCTGATCGGCTCAGCAATGGTGTCGCAACCGGATGCGACGGGGTTGCTGCGGATCATACTGCATGGCAGCAGCAGCGCGCGAGGCATCATGCCGAAGCAGGATTTCCTCACGGATGAAGAAGCCGCCGGAATCGCCGCCTACGTGCGCAAGACCTTTGGAAAAAGCGATGAAGCCGTCCCGGTAGAACTCGCGACCAGGATCCGCGCCGAGAAACCGGCACAGTAAACAGGCTGGAATTATTGAAACGAATGGAGGTCGCCGCTCATTCCACGCGGAAAGCGGTGCCACTGGCCAACACCTCCACGGCACTGGGTTTGCCCTTGGTGTTGCCGATCGTCATGGTGTCGATGCGCACGTTCCAAACGACGTTGGCTCCGGCCGCGCGCGCTTCCTCCAACATACGGATCACGGCCTGACGGCGCGAACGTTCGACCAGCGTTTCGAGGCTTCGCACGCGGCCTCCGAACAGGTTGCGCAGCGAGGAAGCGATGGTTTTGAAGTAATCCGTGGCGATCACGCATACCCCGGCCACGAGTCGGGCATCGGTAGCGGTCCAGTTGGGCGGCAGTGTGCGGAGGTTGGAAACGGCGATGTCCTTCAGCTCGGCTTCACGTTTGGTGAGGTGGGCGAGGTGCTTCTTTTCCACCGCCGAACCAACGAAATAGCCCAACCCCAGCAGGAAAGCGAAAAAGCCAAGGTTGATTAGGAGTTCGATGATGTCACTCATGGCGAGAGAATCAGGAAACGACGACCGCCGTGCCGTATGCGTAGAGTTCGGCAGCGCCTGTGGTGACGGAACTGGTTGCAAACCGCACGTTCACGACCGCATTGGCCCCGAGTTCGCGCGCCTGCCCGATCATGCGTTCGGTGGCTTCCCGGCGGGATTCGATGAGGAGTTCGGTGTAGCCCTTGAGTTCGCCGCCGACGAGGTTTTTGAAGCTGGCTGCGATATCGCGTCCGACATGTTTTGCCCGGACCGTGCTGCCCTGGACGAGGCCTTTCACTTCAAGAATGGGGTGGCCGGGAATGGTTTCGGTATTCACAAGTTTCATGGGGCGAGAGCCGTAACAACACAGGATCGGAGAGTAAACTGGATAAACTCCCCCGACAGCCATTTTTGGTATTTAAGTCTTTGCCATTTTTACCGCCTTCGCGTAGTCAGGGCGTTCCATTTATGAAACATCTGTTCTCCGCCGCCCTGATTTTTTCCACGCTCGCCACCATTTCGCATGCGGAGGATAAAGCTATGAAAGACCCCGTTGACCGTTACAGCTACGCCATTGGTACTTCCATCGGAGGCCGCATTTCCTCGGATTTGAAGCAGGCGCCCGCAAAATTTAACACCTCGATGATCGCCAAGGGCGTGAGCGACGCCATCACCGGGGCGAAACTCTCCCTCAGCGAGGAGGAAATCCAAGCCGCCCTCGCGGAAATGGAAAAAAGCATGAAAGAGAAAGCCGGCGAAGCCGCTACAGCAAATAAAGCCACGGGGGTCCAGTTCCTCGCCGACAATAAAGGCAAGGAAGGCGTGAAAAGCACCGCTTCGGGCCTGCAATACAAGGTCATCACGGAAGGCAAAGGCACCAAGCCCAAGGCGACCGACAACGTGACGGTTCATTACAAAGGCACATTCATCGACGGCAAGGAGTTCGACAGTTCCTACAAGCGCAACGAGCCCGCCAGCTTCCCGCTGAACGGCGTGATCAAAGGCTGGACGGAAGGTCTCCAGCTCATGACGCCGGGTTCGAAATATCAGTTCTTCATTCCATCCGACCTCGCTTACGGCGAGGAAGGCCGTCCCGGCATCGAACCCAACTCCACCCTCGTGTTCGACGTGGAATTGGTGAGCGTGGACAAGCCCACCGAGGCAACGACAGAGCCAGTCGCAGCACCCGCGCCCGAAGCCAAGTAATCCGGAAACGGATTTTCCCACAGGGCCAGAGTGGAAAATGAAAACGGCCGTCTTCAGCACCAAGCCTTACGATGAGCGTTCGCTCACTTCGGCGAATGCGGAGGGGCGGCACGACTTCCTCTTTCTCGAAGACCGACTGAATCCCCGCAACGCCCCTCTGGCCGGAGGTTGCGAAGCTGTCTGCGCTTTTGTAAACGATGATCTCGGAGCCGCAACGCTTCAGGTTCTCGAATCGCTCGGCATTCGGAAGATTGTCCTGCGCTGTGCAGGGTTCAACCAGATCGATCTCAAAGCCGCGACGGAACTCGGGCTCGATGTACGCCGGGTCCCCGCGTACTCACCTTATGCCGTGGCGGAGTTTGCCATCGGCATGATCCTCGCGCTGAACCGCAAATACCACCGCGCGTTCAATCGCGTGCGGGAAGGCAATTTTTCCATCGACGGCTTGCTCGGTTTCGATCTTCAGGGGTCAACGGTCGGCATCGTCGGCACTGGAAAAATCGGGGTGCTCACCGCCAAACCCCTCGCCGCCATGGGATGCCGGATTCTCGGGTTCGATCCCTTCGTTAATCCCGAGTTCGTAGCCAACGGCGGCACCTACGTTTCCCTCGAAGAACTCTTCCGCGAATCGAACATCGTGAGCTTGCATTGCCCGCTTACGCCGACGTCGCATCATTTGATCAACGCCGAATCCATCGCGACGATGAAACGCGGCGTGATGATCATTAACACGAGCCGCGGCGCGCTGGTGAATGCCCAGGCGCTGGTCGATGCGTTGAAATCCGGTCAGGTCGGGGCGCTGGGGCTCGACGTCTACGAGCAGGAGGCGGATTTGTTTTTCGAGGACCTCTCGAACGAAATCATCCAGGACGATGTGCTGCAAAGGCTCATCAGTTTTCCCAACGTGCTGGTCACCTCGCATCAGGCGTATTTTACCGAGACTGCTGTGAAAAACATCGCAGAAACCACGGTGCAAAATCTCGATGACCTCGCCGCCGGTCGCGCCAGCGGCAACCAATTGCAATGGCAGGCCGATTTGAAAAAGCATTGATCGTTGCCACCTTGGCAACCTCCACTTTATTCGGAGCAGAGCAAGCGCCGCTGCCCGAGAAGTCGGTGGAAGAACTTGCCGTGGAACCCACGCTGAACCTTTACGAAGCGGGCGGCGAGGAGTTGATGCAAGCGGAGGAAGCCCCGGAACCGCCGCAGGACGAAGCCGCGCTCAAGGCGCTCGTGGCGAAAACGGGAAAAGTCCGCGACCTCGCACAAAAAAAAGCGGAGCGGTGGGCGATGCTTTACAAAGCAGGCGTGCTTTCCCGGGTGGAATCGGAACGCGCAGCGACCAGAGCCATCGAATCCAGCGTGGCCTACCAGCGCGCGCGCCTGGATTTAACCCGATGGCTCCTGGAAAAAAACAAGGAGTCGGGCGTTACTGCGGAGGATGTGCAGGCCGTGACGGATGAACTCGCGAAAGCCGAGGAATCGATGCGCCAGCAGAAGATGACCGACAAAGAAAAAGCCGCTGAACGCCGGAAAAAGCTGAAAGCCGCAGGGCTGAATCCGGAGATGTAACGGTTACGCCCGCGGATGGCTTTGGTCGTAGGCTTTCTTCATCCGCTCGATGCTGACATGCGTGTAGATCTGGGTCGTGGAGAGGCTCGAATGGCCCAGCAGACTTTGCACGCTGCGCAGGTCCGCGCCGTTGTCGAGCAGGTGCGTGGCGAAACTGTGACGCAACTTGTGCGGGCTCACAGCAATCGGGATACTCGTATGGCGCTGGTATTTTTTCAGCATGGTCCAGACGTTCGACGCACCGAGGCGCTTGCGGCTTTTGTTAATGAAAAGCGGACCCGACTGCACGTTGGCCGCATGACGATAACGCTGGATCGCCTCCAGCGCGGGCGCCCCCACCGGACAAATGCGTTCTTTCCGGCCTTTGCCGAGCACGCGCACCGTTTCGTTAAAAGGATCGATATCCTTCACTTCGAGGCTGCACAGTTCCGCGACGCGCAGGCCGCTGGAATAGAACAGCTCCATGATCGCCACATCGCGGTCGGCGGCCCAGGCCGGTGCTTGTTTCAAACGCGGCGCACGGGTCGGCGCGGTGAGCAGTTCGACCACTTGCTTCTGCGTGAGAACCAGCGGCAGGCGACGTCCGATCTTAGGCAAAAGCACCGCCTTGAGCGGATTGGCAGCCAGGCCGTGGCGCTCCGTGAGGAAGCGGAAAAAGGTTCGCAACGCCGCGAAATGGACGCGTACCGTCGCCTTGGCGTCGCCCTTTTTCATCAGCGAAAAAAGGAACGCGCGAAAGTGGTCCGGCGTAAGATCGAGCCACGGCACACTCGCGTGGGGACCGAGTTTTTTTTGTGCGTCGTAAAACGTCCGGAACAACGTCAACGCGTGACGATAGTTGATCAGGGTGCGCGGCGAAACATTGCGCTCGTATTCGAGGCTTTTGAAAAAATCGCTCGCGAGACGATCCTTCGCAAACAGATCGCGAACAGCACGCGGTCGGGGCATGGGCCTTATTCGCGAACCAGACGCACCGCCGTGCGCGCCGCCGTTCCACCGGGAACCGAGGCCACGATGTCCACCGGTTCACCGCCGGGTTTTGCGTGGAAAGTCGCGGAGAAGCGTCCGGCGCCATCGGTCGTGACGGGAAGTCCCGCGATGTACAACGTCGTATGCGGAGTCGCAACCCCGTGCAGCGTCACCTCCGCCGAAAGATCGAGTGTCAGCGATTGCGCGCTGCCTGCTCCCCAGGACGAAGCGCCGCCGGGCGAGGACGACCAACTGGATAAATCTGATCCGAAACTGCTGCCGAAGCTGGATCCTGAGGACGAACCAAAAGGGCCCGTGGCAGAAAACAGCGCGAGCGTTTCCGAACCGTAAGCACCCCACGAACTGAACGAGGAGAACGCGCCGAACCCGCTGAACAGGCTGCTCATTTCCGGCTTCCAAAGCACGCCGCGCGACATCAACTCGCTGCTGGTCCAACTCGCCATGGTCTCGGTCAGCCAGAGCGCGAGGAAACGGCTCGAAAGTTCACTGGAAAGCTGTTCGTTCATCCACGAGGAAAGGAACCCGGCACTCGTCAACGTTTCGGCAAAGCCGCTTGACGACTGACTCGAAAGCGTCTCGCGCAAACGCGAAAAGAGCGAACTGGAGAGTTCGCTCGACAGAGTTTCGCGGAGAAAAAGGGATAGCGCACTGGATGTTTCGCTCGAAAGAGATGCCCGGAGGCTGACCCCGAAGGCGCTCGTGGTTTCGCTCGAAAGACTCTCCCGCAACCGGCCCAGCAGCGCGCTGGAAAATTCGCTCGCCAAGGTTTCGCGCAGGATCGAACCAAAGGCGCTCGACGTCTCGCTGGAAAGCGATTCACGCAGACGCACTCCGAATGCACTGGTGCTTTGCGACGAAAGCGATTCGCGAATCCCGCCCAGCAACTCGCTCGAAAGCGTGCTGCTCAGCGTGCTCTTGATCAGCGCCATCAACCCGCTCGTCGTCTGGCTCGAAAGTCCCTGGCTCAATTGCGCCACGATACTGCTCGAAAGTTCGCTCGAAAGTTTCTCCCGCAATCCCGCGAGGGTCGCGCTCCCCGCGCCGCTCGACAGATGTTCGCGCGACACTGCCGCGAGAAGATCGCTGGCACCGCCACTGCTGAGTTTTTCTTTCAGCAAAGTTTGCAACTGCGACGAAAAGGCCTCGCTCGAAAGTGATTCGCTGGAAAGCTGATCCGCGAACATTGCCGCGAGCGTGGAGCGTTCGGATTCCGACCAATCCGTGATTTTTCCAAAAGCCAACGCGAGCTTGCGGCCCTCGTCCTGGAGTCGTGCGAGCGTTTCGACAGGCGGTTCTTCGCCGGAACGCGCTTCCTTCACCATGTCGAGCACGCGCTGGAAAGTGATGTGTGCGGGCACCGTGGCGAACAGCGCTTTGTTTTCCTGGGAAACAGAATCGGACGGAGCGACCGCATCGTTCGAGGTGGCGATGATCGTCCACTGGCCTTGTGCGGAAAAGAACCCGAGCTCCGCCCGGAAAATGCCGCCGGGCCATGGAACGCGCAAATACCAGTTCGGCGCATCGTGGAACACTTCGTTCGTGCTCAGTTCGCCCTCGCGACAAAACAATCTGAGGTAAATCTTAAACGCGCCACCGAGCATCGATTTCGCGGGGTAATCCGACCAGCGCACGTCCCAGTAGGAGAAAAACCACTCCGGATCGCGGGCGATGAGGAACAGGGAATTGGTGCCGTAGCGGGCGGGAAGCGAACCGAGATTTTCTTCGGCGGGCAACGCGGAAGCCGGGGCTTTTTTTGCACGACGCGGTATGACGGCTTTCGGAGCCACGACCTTGCGCACTGCAACCGGCCTGGCGGCGGTCGCACGTCTCGTGGTTTGCTTGACCTCCGGTGTCGGTTTGGTCTCGCGTGGCCCTGTTTTTTTGGTTTTCCCTGTGCTCATAATGTTTTGAATCGATTATGCGGCGGGCGAACCTGAGGGGACGTTCGTCTGTCGCTTTGTTCTTAACGGAAGACGCGCCGGAGCGTCAATCGAAACTTCGGCAATATAAAGGATGCGGGCAAAAAGTGATCAGGCAGGCTCAGCCTTTAAAGTCCCGCGCGGAAAAGCTCAGATAGCCCAGCGTCAGCAGGGTGAGGTTGATTGCCGCGAGCCAGATGTACTGCTCCAGCATGAACTCCCACGGAATACGATATTCAAACACCATCACCCACGCCCCCATTTTCGCGGTGAGAAACCAGTCTTTGATGCCGGAAAAGAACGGGATGTTTTTCAGGATCGAATCCACAAAAAGCACGGACAACGTGAGGATCGTGGCCGCTGCGGGTTTCATCTGCAGACATGAAAAATAAAACGCCAGCGCCGTGATGGTGCATAGACTGAGTGCCATCATCGGCACCGAAAGTCCGATCCGGCCCAGCCCTTGGCTCGCGCTGTAAATGGCAAAAATTCCTTCCGACGGCGCAAACACAAACAAACCTCCGCCCCCCGCGTAAAGATAACCCGTCGCGAGCGCCGTAGCCGCGATGAATACCGTCAGCACCGCCGTATAAATCAAACACGCCGTGAGTTTTAGCCCGAGAATCCGGAGCCGGCTTACCGGACGACACAACATCATGCGCAACGTGCCGTCCTCGACCTCCTTGCTCACGACGTCGCCACCCACCAAGGCCAGATACAGCGCGCCGAGCACGAAGACCGTGGAGAGCATGATCATGAGCCCCAGCGTTTGACCCGAAAGATAATCCGCCGCCGTATAGCCCGCGCCTTCGATCACCCGCACCAGACTGCGCTGCACTTTGGGCAGTCGCAACAACGCGAGTACAACGAGTTCGATGGCGAGAAACGCTGCGAACCCGAGGTGCGTACGTTTTCTGGAGAACAGCTTGCGAAGTTCACCGCGGAGTTGAAAAAGGAAGCCGCTCATTCCTTCAGCACCTCGAGGTAAAAATCCTCCAGCGTCCGGTGAACCTGCCCAACACCGCGCACCTGCACACCCTCCCGAACCAGCGCGGTCACGACGTTTGCCGGATCAAATTCCACGGGCGCGGCCCACAGTTCGCCATGACTCGCCAGCCCGTGCGCCGCCAGAATTGCGCCCGCTTTCTCTGTCGGCTCACACGCAAAACGCCAATGACTGGCGTCCGCCTTCCATTGGCCGCAAAAAACGAGGCTGCCCCGGTGCAGAATCGCTACACGATCGCAAAGTTGCTCCACCTCGCTCAGCAGGTGGGACGAGAGCATCACGGTAATCCCGAACTCATCCCGCAGCCGCCGGATCATCGTCCGCATTTCGCGGATGCCCAGCGGATCCAATCCGTCGGTCGGTTCATCCAGCAAAATGAAACGCGGTCGCGGAACCAACGCCTGCGCCAAGCCCAACCTCTGCCGCATGCCGTGGCTGTAATGTTTCACCGGCTCCTTGATCCGCTCCTTGAGTCCGACCAATTCCACGGCCGCCTCCAGTTCCGCCCGCGGCACATCCACCCCGCTCAGCGAAACGAAAAAGCGCAGGTTTTCCCATCCGGAAAGGTACTCATAAAACGACGGCGTTTCAAAAATCGCACCGACGTTTGCGAGCGCGCGTTGCCGGTCTTTTTGCACCGAATGCCCCGCGATGAACGCCTCGCCCTGATCCGGTGCCACCATGCCCAGCAGCACGCCAAACGTCGTGCTTTTTCCCGCGCCGTTGTGACCGAGCAGTCCAAAGATTTCGCCCGCAGGAACTTCCAGCGAAATGTCCGTGATGGCTGGTCTGCGCCCGAAACTTTTCGATAACGACCGCAGGCTGACCATCGCGCTCATTCGGCAATCAGCTTCCATTCGTTCCCCGCATGGCCGTCTGCAAAAAGATGGTTCGTCGCGTGTTCACCGCCTTTGTGCCAACCCTCTTTGTCCAGTAAAACCGGGATGCGGGAATGTGCTTCCGTGAGTCCCAGGAGATTCAGCGAAGCCATGGGCTGACCCGCCAGCGCGCTGTTGTAAAAATAACTCGTGCCGGTATCCGCCGCGACGGAGCGATCCGCTGGACACGCAAAAACACGCGCGTCTTTCACATACGGCAAAAGCACGGTGTCGATCACGGGCTTTTCCTCCGCCTTGCTCTCGCGGCCCGCGGCAAGCTCCGGCATCTTCATGTCGTGCTCACCGAGATACACATTCAGCGCCGTGCCCAGCGAACGCAGGTTGCCGAGACATTGCGCCGATTTCGCCTTCGCGCCTGCGGACTTTAACACGGGAAAAAGCAACGCCGCCAGCAGGGCAATGACAGCCATGACAACCAGCAGTTCCGTGACGGTGAATCCTCTGCGTGCGCAGTGAAAAGGGGAGCGATCCATGCTTACAACGCCCCTCTCAACGCAACCCCTGCGTCGCTCTTTGCAACTGCTCGATCACAGGCGCAAAATCCAGCTTCACCTCCGCGTTCGCTTCGTCATAAAACGCGCCCAACCCCTCGGCGATCACCTTTTGCGCATCCTTATCCTGAATCCGTCCCGCGATCTCCGGGCTGTCCCGTTCGATATTGTCGAGCGCGCGCTGGACGATCTTTTTCCGCTCCTCGGGCTTCATTTCGTTGAGCGCCAGCATCATCTGCCGAAACCCTTCCGGCAGCGTTTTTTCCAAAAAAGCGCGGCGCTCGGCCTCGTTCATTTGTTCAAACAACCGGTGGTCCATTTTCAAACGACGCAACTTTTCGCGTTCTTCATAATTCAGCCGGTTCAGTTGATCCGCCGCCTCATCAATCACCGCCGCACGCTTCGCATCGGATAATCCCGCGAGCTGATTTTTTTCAATAAGCGCCGCAAACGTTTCCGCACTCGGGCGCGCCGCGCGCAGCGCCAGAATCACGCCGCCCGCCACGGCCCAGACGAGCACGAGCACAGCAAAAACTTTGATCCAGCGCGGCATGGCTTCAACCTTACCCGTGCCTGCGGTTTTACAAGGAAATACACCAGCTTCACCGGCGTTTCATCCATGTTTCCCATAGCGGACGCAGGTTGGCGTCGCATGGAACTCGATCCTATCGAAGCGCGCCCCGCCCGGTTGTGCGGTTTGCCCAGACGGAATTGAATCCGTGCATCAGTCGGCGTTGGGTTTTAGCGCGGCCTTTCCGAGCACCTCCAGTGCTTCTTTTTGACGGCCCATGCGATTCAGAAGATCGGCCATGGTGAGGCGCGCTTCCTTGTGCTCCCTGGCGCGCCGCACTGCTTTTTTGCAGAATGCGAGCGCCTCTTCCATGCGGTTTTCGCGCACCGCGAGCACGGTGAGTTCGAGCAGCGGTTCAGGATCGCGGATGTCGAGTCGTGCTGCTTGTTGAAAACGTTCGCGTGCTTGCGCGATATCGCCCGTCGTGACCAGCAATTTGCCCAGTTTGTTTTGCGCCCCGGCATTCCACCATGCGCGGTCAAGGTAGGTTTTTAGAAAATGAGCAGCTTCGCCTTTTCCCCGCACATGCCCGAGCAGGTCGGCGTGCAGACTGATGACAGGCCAGGTGTCGGGAAAATGTTTCAGCAGTTCGGTGGTGATGTTGAGTCCGTCCTCTGCCCGATGGTCCCTGGCGTATTCGAGCGCGAGATTTGCCGGACCGCGCCACGTGTAGGTGTAGCGCCGCATGTTCCTTTCCAAGCGATCGGGTGCCGTCGCGAGATAGCGCCGCGCTTCCTCGTTGCGTCCGGTGGAAGTTAGCAAATGGCCGAGCCCGACCCGCGCGTTGTCGTATTCAGGATGTTGGGCAAGCGTCTCTCGGAGCAGGACTTCAGCTTCGGCAAATTCGCGTCGATCCATCAGCGCCGCAGCGAGATTCAGTTTGATGCGCGGGCTTTCGCTCCCGCTCGCGAGCGTCGCGCGAAAGAGCGCTTCGGGTGAGGTCCAATCCGCTGCACGGTCCCGCGTCCGGAAAATAAATCCAAGCGCTGCCGCAAGACACACGCTGACGACCACGCTTTTCCATTTCGAAAAAACCACGACGACCAGCAGCAGCAAACCCGCGCTCGGTATATAGAGCCAGTGCTCGGCCGCATCGGCGTTTAAGGGGAAAAAATTTGAGACCGGCAGAAAACCCAAAACGAACCACGCGACGGCGAACCTGCGCACGGTCTGCAACGGCCCGCGCCATAACCACGACGCTCCCAGGACGACGGCCAAACCAGCGCCGAGAACCGAAAGCCACGCGCGCGGGTCCTTCTGCGGATTCCATGTCAGAGCGACCCGAGGGGTGCGCAGCGTGCGATCCATCATGAGGGTCGAGGGCCAGAAGCTCAGCCGCGCGTAGTCCCCGAGTGCCCGGGTGACCAGTATGGCCCGATCGGCAGCGGACTCCGTCGTCGCGGCGCGTTCGCCTTCGAGTGGTTCATCGGGGAGATTGCGCAGGAGAAGGGCGAGGCTGAGCGACACGGCCAGCGTTCCTGTGGCCAGCGCCCTCCATGAGGCTTTGGCGTCCCTGCGGAAAAACCAAAGC
>Ga0105048_10003534_pt1 | contig 25610 bp, 17 predicted proteins | sample MAT05_FD_78382 | JGI IMG/M metagenome (GOLD analysis project Ga0105048, IMG submission 78382) | Freshwater microbial communities from Lake Fryxell liftoff mats and glacier meltwater in Antarctica - MAT-05 | ecosystem: Environmental > Aquatic > Freshwater > Ice > Liftoff microbial mat | place... | reverse complement strand
GCCTTCTCCGCCTTCTCCGCCTTCTCCGCCTTCTCCGCCTTCTCCGCCTTCTCCGCCTTCTCCGCCTTCTCCGCCTTCTCCGCCTTCTCCGCCTTCTCCGCCCGCTCCGCCTTCTCGGCCGAAGGCTTCGTCACCTTGAGCCCGTGGCGCGTCGCAGCGGAGTCGACGATTCGGCCAATCAGCTGCAAGTACGAGATGCCGCGATCCTCGGCGGCCATCGACAGCTCGCTTTCCTTCTCGAGGTACGGGTTCGGATTCACCTCGAGCAGAAAGGCCTCGCCAGTCTCTGCTGAAATCCGGAAGTCCACGCGGGCGTAGTCGCAGATCTTCAACGCCTTGTACGCGAGCAGGGCCGACCTTTCGATGCGGGCCTGGAGGTCGGGCGACAAGTCCTTCGGCATGAAGAGCTCAGGGCTGCCGTCGATGTCCGGCCCGAACTTCACGTCGCGATCCGACACCTTCGGCACACCTTCCTTCCAGTTGCTGCCCCAGTTGAGCTCGACGATTGGCAGGATCTCAGGACGCGTCGACGGCCCGATCACGCCCACGTAGACCTCGCGGCCCTCGATGAACTCTTCCGCCAGCGCCTCGTCCGAAAACTCTTTCCGGATCTCGCGCACCCGCCGTGTCAGCTCTTCCCAGTCAGACACCACCGAGTGCTTGCCGATGCCCAGCGACGCATCGCTGCGCGACGGCTTCACGATCAGCGGGAACTTCATCCGCCCGTTCGTCTCGAAGGTCTCACCGTCGAAGGTGGCGAAGTTCGGCGTCAACACCTCGTGGTACCCCAGCAGTTGCTTGGTGAGGATCTTGTCCTGCGCCAGCAGCAGCCCCGCGGTGCCCGAGCCCGTGAACTTGATCCGCGCCATCTCCATCAGCGCGGCCACGTTCACTTCGAGCCGGTAGTCGTCTGCAAACGTCTCACAGACGTTGAACACCAGGTCGGCCTTCGCCGCCTCGATCGCCTTGAGCAGATCGAAGACCCGATCGTGCACGCTGACGGTGACTGTCTCGTGGCCCAGCTCGGTCAGCGCATCGACGATGTGACCCACGACGGGGTCCATCGGTTCGCTGGACGGTTGGTAATGAAGAACTGCGATCTTGAGTGATGGAACCGTCGCCGCCATTGGTCGACGAACATAGCGCGTGTCACTTCTTCACGAACGACAAGACGAGATGTCGTGCGTCCTGAAATGCGCGGAAGGCACTTTGCACTTCGTCGTACTCGGCCAGCGTCACTCCGCCGATGTCGCGCTTCAACGTTCGAGTCACCCGCGCGCCCTTCGCCGTCGCCTCGACCTTCACCGAGGTCTCGACCAGCCCCGTCTTCACCTTCACCGTCTGCGGCACGTTCTCCAGCGCGAAGCCCGGCTGAACATCGAGCTCGAACACCTCTTCGAAGGCTTCCTCGTGCCGCAGGTAGACGTCGGACACCCGCTGCGCCTTGCTCTTCGTCAGCCGGTTTCCGTATGCGTCCGTCAGTGCATTCAGCGGCACCAGCAGGCGCGTCTCGCTCTCCGCGGTGGAATAGGCCGGCAACTCGACCTTGCGGCCGCTCTCGCAGGTTCCAGCGGCGACGACGCAGGTCTGCGGCGACACCTCGACAACCCTCGCCAACGCCGACGATCTGCCGGCTTCCTTGCGCGCTTCCTTCAGGAAATCCTGATGGGTCTGGTTACCGACCGACATCTCTTCCCACTGCGCCGATGGGCCTTGCGCCGTGCGCGCCATCGTGTCCGTCAGCGTTCCTGCGGCGTCCAGCTGCGCGCGGTGGGCGATTCGCACCAGGTTCGTCTGAGCGCTGGCGGCGTCAACCGTCGACCGCCACTCACTCTTCACTTCGACGCCCTTGATCCCCAGCCGGGTCGCGTTGAACAGCAGCACCTCGAGCCCGCGCAGCTCACTCGGCAGCGCGCCCGCCGCGCAGCTGTCGCAGGTCGGATCCAGCCAGGTGTCCTTCTCGAGCCCCGGCTGCGCCGGCAGGAAGACCAGCATGTCGTTGAACCGCGCCAGCGTCGGAAACTGCGGGTCGACCTGGGCCGACCAATGCCGGGTCGCGAAAGCGAGTCTCGCGTCGAGGCCCGCATCGCTGAGCAGCCTGCGAAGCAAGACAGCGCGTTCCTGGGTGTTGGCCCGCTTCGCCTCGAGGACCTCGGTCATCTTCCGACAGGTCAGCCCGTCGCCATCGGGCATGTTCCGCGCGTTCTTAGCCACCCACGCCCGCGCCGCGGCCACTTTGCACGTCAGATCTCCGCACGCGGGCAGGGTGGGCGCGACAAACTCTTCGAACAGCTCTCCCTCGAGCCCGAACAGCACGCCACCCCGGTAGTTCAACAGCTCGTCCCACGTGTGGTGCGCCTTCGAGCTCTGCGACCCCCAGTCGAACGCCAGCGTCCGCCAGGCCCACCTCGGCTCGCTGAAGGTCCAGTCGGGTGCGTAGTCCTCGACGGGCCGCCGCGGGATGTCGTGAATCTCGAGCGTGAGCCGGTTGTTCTTGTTCGGCAGCACCTCGCTCTTGATCGGCAGCGCGGTGTTGTAGGTGGTGACGGTGTTCACCATCTGCTTCGAGGCCTCGAGCTCGAAGAGGTAGCGGCGAACCGGGTATTGCCCGACGGTCTGCTGATCGTCGCCCCACGAAAGACCATCCGACTCGATCACCCAGTAGTACTCGAGCAGCGTCCCCACCTCGATGCGGGGGAAGCGGAAGAACTTCGCGTTCACGTCGCGCGCGCCCGTGCCCGTCAGGTCCGACAGCTGCGCCTTCGGGTCCAGCTCTTCCCAGGCGCTGTTGGGCCGCTTCATCCGCGCCTTCATCGTCACCAGCCTGTTCTTCGCCCAGAAGGCAATCTTCACCTCGGCGAGTGCGAAGGCCGCTTCCGTCTGCAGCGCCACCACTTCATGCCGGCCCGACTGCGAGTAGTTGTCGTCGGCGATCACCATCAACTGGTGATCCGACCGGTGAAGCACCACGGCCGCATCATCGGGGTACTCCGCCGGGTCGTACGCCAGGGCCGCATCGTCCACCCAGCCAAGCTGAATCGAATGGTGGGCGCAGCCGGCCAACACCGGCAACAGCCAGATCAGCCGCTTCATCGCGCCACCCCGTCGAAGCGAACCACCGCGGCACGGTTCTCGGCGATGTGCACCTGCTCGACCGCGCTGCGAAACGCTTCGAACTGTTCAGCGGGAATCACGCGCTTCTTCCGCGTCAGCTGCCGCGTCACCTTGACCATGCCCGTGCCCTGCACCCACTTCAGCTGGTACTCGAAGAAGGGGTTGTCGATGCGCACCGCGGCCGGCACTGCCGTCACCTTCGCTCCCGCTGGCATCGCCAGCTGGAACTCACCGGTCAGCGTGTCAACCCACCGGAACGCGAATGGCGTCGCTCGCGGTTCCGGCGGCAGCGACGGCAACCACTGCGGAGCGAACTCCAGCAGCCGCACCAGCGACGCCCCCGCTCCCACCTGTGAGATCAACTGCCCCGCATTCAGCTGGCCCGACACCGCCGCATGATCCGAGAACGCTTCCGCTTCGATCTTCGACACGCCCGTCACGTCCAGCGCGCGCAGCTCGAGCCACTTCTCGATTCGCTCTTCCCTCTTCCCCGTGCCGCGCAGCAGGTCGAACCGCAGCTCGGCCGCGTTCACCCCCGTCGCCTTCAGCTCAAAGGTGCCGCTGCCCCGACCTGTCGAGTCGATGGTCAGTGAGAATTGCTGCACCTCGGTGTTCCTTTCGGCCCCGAACGCCGGCGTCGTTGTCAGGGCCTCGCCTCTTTCGGACAACAGCAGCGACGGAGACTCGCAGTCGCGCGCCGGCAGCAGGCCGAAGGGCACCGTCCGCTCCGTCGGGTCGGCGTAGACGAGGCCCTCGGGCAGCTTCACCGCCAGGATCGCGTGGTTGAAGGTGACGGCCAGGCTCGGCAGCACGAAGGTATTCGGAAACCCGCGGTGCGAGTGCACCAGCGCCACCTGTGACTCGATGCCCGCCTCGGTCAGCAGCGCCCGCAGGTAGTTCGCCTTGTCCTTGCAGTCACCGTACTGCGCCTTCTGCACCTCGGCCGGCGGGTGTGGAATCCAACCGCCGTAGCCAATCTCGATCGCGCAGTACTCGACCTTCTTCGCGACGTACTCGTACAGCGCCCGCGCTTTGTCGGACTCCGACGGGTTCGCGCCCAGCCCACCCACCACCTCGGCTGCGATCCCCTTCAGCTCGGGGGCGGTGCCGGCCGCGCGATACTTCGCGTCGAGCCAGGCCGACAGCTCGCGATCGGTGGCCCACGCATTCTGCCGGCCGGCCGGCGAGTCCCACGACTTCAGCCGCACCATCGCGCGCGGCATCACCTGGTGCGCCGGAGGGCCGAACGGTTCCTGCCGGTAACCATCCACATCTTTCGCTTCGAGAATGATCCGCTTGAAGCCCACCCCTGCTTCTTCGCGCCGCGACACCGTGCCCGTCACGATCAGGTCGATCTCCCACGCATCGGGGACCTCGATCACCAACTGGGCCAGTGCCGTGGGCTCCATCGCGCCGAAGACGAAGCTGAAGACGAAGGGCCGAACGTCGTTGTAGGTCTCGGTGAAAGACAGCTCACTGAGCCCACCCGCCGCGACCTGCGGCAACGACAGCACCATCAGGCGCTCGTCGCTGTACAGCTCGAAGGAGCCCACCGACGGGAAGTCTTGCGTCTTCGACGGGTCGGCTTCGCGCGACGTGCCGTCTGGCTGGACCACGCGGCCCCTCAAGTTCGAGATCTTCGAGAACGACCGGGAGTAGCTCACCGAACGCGGCCGCAGCTCGGCGCCGCGAAGCAGCCGGGTCTGCTCGTGGGTGTCGACCTCGGCGATCGCTTCCCGGGTGACCGGGTCAGGCTTGAACCGAATCGTCTGCTGGTCCAGCACCAGCAGCGCATGCGCCTCGGGATACTTCTCGGGCCCGGGCAGCGCGGTCATCGACATCGGTGGAAAAGACGGATGCGCGCACGCACCCAGTGCGAGCAAAGCCAGCCAACGTGGCATGTTGAGATCCCCCTCGACGGCGGTACTGCGAACGCCTTCAGTCCACTTCGAAGAAGCGATCGGTGTACAGGTAATTCATCGACAGCGCCGTCAGCAGCGAGGTCAGCCGCGTCATGTAGTCGTGCGCCTTGTCGCGGTGCACGGTGAGATCGAGGGCGGTGGTCCGTTCGAGCAGGTGGTCGATCACGCTCAGCACCACCGCGCGGCTCACGCCCGAGTACTGCGTCACTGCCGCAATCAGCGACTGCCTTTCTGCACGGATCAACGTGTCGGCGCCCGTCGCAGTGACTCCCGGCCCTTCGAACAGCGTCGAGAGATCCTGATCGAGGTGCTCGCCCAGCTGCACGTCGACCTTCTCTTCCAGGTTCCGCAGCCGGTAGTGCTCGAGCACCGTCTCTTCCATCTGGTCGACATCCAGATCGTGCTCGTCGAGCGTGACGGGAGGCGGCAGCCGGTGCATCCGAACCGCCGTGGCCTCCATGTACTGAAGCTTCTTCAGCGCGCCCCAACCCTTGTAGCGGGTCTCCCAGCTGCTGTTCGGCGTCAGCCAGACGGCGAACGTCTCGGCGAAGTCTTCGTCGGGGTGCTTCTGCGCGTACCAGCCAGAGATGTGCACCACGTACTTTCGCGAGAACGGCATCGGCTTGAAGTCGTCGCGGTACGGCTTGCTGTAGTCGCCGAAGAGCTTCTGCCATTCTTCAGACTCGTAGAGCTTGAACGCGTAGTTGAAGGCGTGCCCGGCCTCGTGGCGCAGGTACATCATGATGTCGCGTTCGCTCTCGAGGCCGCCACCCAGCGCTTCTTCGATCGAATGAAGGTTCGGGTCGGCCAGGTAGAAGGGAATGCCGATCACCGGCACTTCCGATGGGCAGCCCCATTGGTCTGACAGGTAGCACGCCGGGCGAATCGACAGGCCCTTCGACTCGAGCTCCGCGTAAAGCTGCTGGATGTAGCGCTCCAGCGGCGTGCCCGAGAGGTGCAGCTTCAGATCCTTGATGCGGGCCTGCAGCAAGACCGCGCTCGCCGGCGCCAACCCGTCGCCAAATTGCGGCTGAACGGGCTTCTCGACAAAGGCGGTGGCGGTTCCTGCGGCAGTCATCAAATCGACCTCTCGTGTTGAAGCGGGGAAACCATACCCGACAGGGATGACAGTCCAACGCCCCACCCGAGGTTTAATTCAATGACTTGAATTCATTAAAGAAACGCCCTGGAATCAAGCATCGACGCGACGCGTCAGGACTACTCGAAGGCCTGGATGTCGTCGTCTTTCTTCTTCTTCACCGGGGGCCCAGAAGCTGGCTTTTTGACCGCCGGGAGCTCGATCTCAAACCCCTCGTTCTGCGAGATCTTGAACGTGCGTTTCACCGTCGAATGGCCGGCCAGCTCGAAGCTCAGCGCGTGCTCTTCGTCGATCGTCCACTTCCTCTCCAGCGGCGTCTTCCCCAACACGGTGCCACCTTCGATCACCGAAGCGCCCGCTGGCCGCGTCTTCAGTGACACGGTAACGAGCGTGTCCACCACTGGCTCGTTCACCACCGCCTTCACCTCTTCCTTCTGCGCCATTGGCGGAGGCGCGATGTCCACCACCGGCTTCTTCGCCAGAAACACGTAGGCACTGCCCAGCACGATCACCAACGCCGCCGCCACCGCCGCCATCACCATCGGCAGCTTCGAGCCTGACACCGGCGGGTTCACGACTTCGAGGGCGGGCTGGGTGCTGGTCGCCTTCAGCGATGGAATCTCGGGCGCCGTCTCGCGGCGATCCTGCGGCACCACCTTTTCCGGTAGCGGCTTGCTCAGGCTCGACGCCACGATCACCTTCGAGCTGCGGCCGGTGCCCGCCTTGCTACCCTTCTTTTCCGCTCCGGACTGCGAGCCACTGCCCGAGTCCTTCACGCCGTCGGTTCTCGCCGCGACGATCGGCAGCGCGTCCAACACCTCTTCCGTCTCACCCGCCATTGCTGCGTTCATGTCCGTGAGGAGCTCGGCCACGTTTTGAAACCTGTCTTCCTTCTCTCGCGCCAGCCCCTTTCGAAAGAACTCGTCGAGCTTCCGGGGAACCGGAGCGCCCTGCCGAATCGACCCCACCGCCGGCACCGTCTTCGTCAGCGCGGCGGTCAGTGCCTTGCGCACCGTGTTCGCCCCGAAAGGCGAGCTGCCCGTGAGCATGAAGAACAGCACGCCCGCCAGTGAGTACAGGTCGCTGCGCTGGTCGACCACCTCACCGCCGGCCTGCTCAGGAGGCATGTACTGCGGCGTGCCCAGCACCTGGCCCGTCGAGGTCAGCTGCTCCTCGTCTTCCTGCTCCAACACCTTCACGAGGCCGAAATCGAGCACCTTCACATACTCGTGCCCGTCGACCTGGCTGATCATGATGTTGTGCGGCTTCACGTCGCGGTGAACCACGTTCTGCTTGTGCGCGTGCTGCAGCCCCAGCGCCGCCTGCTCGATGATCGCCGTCGCGCGCCGCAGCGACATCGGCCCCTCTCGCTTCACCTGCTGGCGCAGCGACTCGCCTTCGATCAGCTCCATCACGAAGTAGCAGGTACCGTCGGCGGCCCGGCCGAAGTCGTAGATGGTGATGATGTTCGGGTGGCGCAGCTTGCTGGCCAGCTCGGCTTCCCGCTTGAACCGCTCGAAGAAGGTCGGCGCCATCGCCAGCTGCGGGTGCAGCGTCTTGACCGCCACCGACCGCTGCATCGAGGTCTGCACGCCCGCGAACACCAGGCCCATGCCTCCCTGGCCCAGCACGGAGTCCAGCCGGTAGCGCCCGTCGAGCGTTTTTCCGAGGTAGTCGGCGGCATTCACCGATTCGATCGCGTCGCCAGCCATTGATTTCCACTATACGGGTTGCCGTTCAGGGCGCACACCGTGAGTCTCCTCATCGTTCAAGAGTTGTCGCTGGCGTACGGCAAGAAGGCCTTGTTCGATCGCACCAGCTTCACCATCGGCCCCACCGATCGAATCGGGCTCGTCGGCGCCAACGGCACCGGCAAGTCGACCTTGCTCAAGATCCTGGTCGGCCAGGTGACTCCCGATTCCGGCTCGCTGACCTGGCGGCGCCGCGCACGCTGGGGTTACCTGCCGCAAGACCTGTCGTCGCTGCCCGAGGGCTCGCTGGTCGACTCGGTGCTCTCCACCGTGCCGGGCCGCGACACCCTGGACGAAAGGCTTCGCGTCACCGAGGCCAGCCTTTCCGAAGCGAAGGAAGAGGCCGAACAGCTCGAGCTGGCGCAGACGCTGGCTGAGCTCCACGAAGAGGCCGACCACTTCGACGAGCACTACGGCCGCCACCGCGCCGAAGCGATTCTCGCGGGCTTAGGCTTCAAGCAAGACCAGTTCGATCGCCCCACCGACACGTTCAGCGGCGGCTGGCGAATGCGGGCCGCCCTTGCTGGGCTGCTTCTGCAGGATCCCGATCTTCTTCTGCTCGACGAGCCGACCAACCATCTCGACCTGCCGACGCTGGCCTGGTTCGACGCCTTCCTGAAGCGTTCGCGCAAAGCCCTGGTGCTGATCAGCCACGACCGCGGCTTCTTGAACCGGCAGATCAACCGCGTCCTCTCGCTGGAACTCGAAGGCCTCAAGTCGTGGTCCGGCAACTACGACGAGTACCGCCGCCTGCGCGCCCTCGAGTTCGAACAACTGCTCGCCCAGGCCGAACGCCAGTCGGCGCGCCGGGCCGAGATGGAAGAGTTCATCAACCGCTTCCGCGCCAAGGCCAGCAAGGCGCGCCAGGTCCAGAGCCGGATCAAGCTGCTCGAGAAGCAGGAAACGGTGAAGGTGAACGAAGAACGGAAGACGGTCGGCTTCCGGTTCCCCGAGGTCCCGCGCTCGGGCCGCGAGGTCGTCACCTTCAAGGGCATTCGCAAGGCGTTCGGCGAGAACGTCATCTACGACAAGCTCGACGCGACGCTGCTGAGAGGCGAACGGGTCGCCGTCGTCGGCGTCAACGGCGCGGGCAAGACCACGCTGCTCAAGATCCTCGCCGGCGAGCTCGACGCCGACGCCGGCAGCGTCACGCTCGGCCACGGTGTGGTGCTCGGCTACTACGCGCAGCACCACGGCGACACGCTCGACCGTACGTCGACGATCATCGAAGAGATGATGGCGCTGGTTCCCGACAAGCCGCAGAGCAGCGTGCGCGCGACGCTGGGCGCCTTTCTCTTCACCGGCGACGACGTCGACAAGAAGATCGGCGTCCTTTCCGGCGGTGAACGCGCCCGCGTCGCGCTGGCGAAGCTGCTGCTCAAGCCGGCCAACCTGTTGGTGATGGACGAGCCGACGAACCACCTCGACCTCGACTCTTCTGAGGCGCTGATCGAAGCGCTCGAAGGCTATGGCGGCACGCTGATCTTCGTTTCGCACAACCACAGCTTCCTCAACGCGCTCGCGACCCAGGTCTGGGACGTGCGCGAACGCACCATCGTTCCGTACCCGGGCAACCTCGAAGAGTACCTGCACCACCTCGAGCTCCAGGCCGCCGGCCAGCCCGCCGCCAACGCCGCAGCGGAAGCTGCGGGCCGTGCGCCGTCTGACAAAGAGCGGAAGCGACTCGAGGCCGAGGCCCGCCAGGCGAAGAGCGCGAAGACAGGGCCGCTGAAGAAGGAGAACGGCGATCTCGAGAAGCGCATCGCCGCGCTCGAACAGGAACAGAAAGATCGCGAAGCCCAGCTGGTCGACCCTTCCTTCGCGTCGGACTTCGCGAAGGCCCGCCCGGTGATGGACGCTCACCGGGTCGCGGCCGAAGAGCTCGAAGAGCGCTACGCTCGCTGGGAAGAAGTGCAGCGGCAGCTCTCGGAGTTGGCATGAAGCGGCTCGGCATCCTCCTCGCGGTCCTCGCCGTTGCCTGTGGCGGCGGCCCCCGTCAGCCCGGCGCCCTCGCCAACGAGACGTACTTCTGGCGCATCGTCAGCTCGACCGTCGACTTCGGCCAGTGCTCCGATGACGCCCAGTTCCGCAAAGACGCCGCGCCGCTGGGGTTCGAAGCCAGCAGCTTCCTCATCTACAAGGTCGAGCCCGACGGGAAGACCGCGATCCGCCAGACCTGCACCCGCGTCGAAGCCTCGGCCTGCATGCCCAGCACGATGAGCCCCGTCACCTTCACCGTCGCCAACCCCGAGCTGATCTTTACGAGCGAGTCGAAGTCAGACTTCGGCACCGAAGGCTGCAAGCTCAAAGACAACACGACCTGGCTGCTCACGGATCAAGGCGACGCCGGCACGCTCGAGCTGTCTCACGTGCTCACGCTCACCGACAATGCCACCGCCTGCGAAAAGGCCGACAAGCAGTTCAAGATGCAGTCGCCCAATGGCCTTGGCCTCGAAGGCTGCGTCGTTACCTTCAAGCTCGGGCTGAACCTCAACCAGAACTGAAAGTCAGACGGGTGGCGGCTCACGTGCGTGCCCGGCCTCCGCTTCTTCGCAAACTCGAAGTACCTCGAAACCCCTCCGGCGCTTCACCTCTCTGCTCGTCGGGCGACGCAGCCATCTCCAACCCAAAAACGCGAGTGTCCGTCCGCCCGACAGCCCCTCGTTCGGAGCACCAAGGTCAAGACCTCTCGCGAAACACCACGACCCACTTCGACCCTCGCCCCGTCGACGACAATCTCCGCACGCGCGAGCCGAATCGTCGTGCCCACAGCTGTCAGGCCAAGCTCACTCGACCACCGCAAAGCGGTTCGCCTCAAGCGGCTGTGAGCACGATCTGAATGATCTCGCTCGGGCTGCCCAGCCGCATCGGCGGGCCGACGAAGCCACAGCCACGGCTGGTGAAGATCTGCGAGTCGCCTTCGCGCGAAAGGCCCGTCGCCCGCGCGCCCCAGATCAACGACGCCACGCCCGTCGCGGGAAAAGTCTGACCGCCGTGGGTGTGCCCCGACAGCTGCAGCCCCATGCCCAGCTTCTTCGCGTCGTCGAAGCCGCCCGGCTGGTGCGACAGCAAGATCGACGCCCGCGTGGGATCGCGATCCTTCGCCGCCAGCATGGGGTTGTAGCCGCCGCCCTGGTGCTTCGAGCTCAAGTCTTCGACGCCGAGCAGATCGAAAGAGCCGCCCGCGTCGCCGATCACCACCCGCCGGTTCTTGAGCACGTTCACGCCCATGCCCGTCAGGTGGGCCGACCACGCGTCCCAGCCCGCGTAGTGGTCGTGGTTGCCCGAGACGAAGTGGGTGCCGTAACGGGCCTTCAGGTTCGAAAGCCGGCTCACGTACTGGCCGATGACCTCGGGCGTGCCGTCGACGAGGTCCCCCGTGATCGCGATCAGGTCAGGCTTGAAGCCATTGGCGCGCGAGACGAGGTCGTCGACGTAGCGCTGCTGCAGCACCGCGCCGATGTGCAGATCCGACAGGTGGGCGATCGTGAAGCCCTCCATCGACTTCGGCAGCCCCAAAAGCTTCACCGTCACCTGGTGAATGCGCGCCGGCTCGTACGCGCGGAACACGCCCCAGCTGGCCAGCGCTCCGCCCGAGACCAACGAAGTGCCCGCGACGGCGCGCGAGAGGAAAGCCCGGCGCTCGGCGTTGATGGGCGTGAGGTCCTTTCGGCGCATTCCGCTGACCCACCGCGCGAGGTCGACGAGGATCAGCGACAGAAACGTGTAGAGCACCAGCGCGATCCACAACCCCAACGCCACCGCGAGGCCCTGGTTCATGCTCGAGCTGCGGAAGACGGTGCGCACCAGCATCGCTCCGCTCGCGAGGGCCACCATCAAAAGCGCGCCTCCGATGCGCAGCCACCGCTTGTCCGTCACGTCCCGCACCAGCCGGCGGTACAGGTAGACGACCATGAAGCCCGACAGCAGCAGGAAGGTGATGCTGAAGGCGATTCGCGCGGGCAGAGGCATCGGGGTTGGACAGTTAACGGTCGAGGGGGCGCGGCATCATGAAGAAATGTTCTAGCCGCGGCGGCGAAAGTCGTCTTCCTGCGTCGGGTCGCCCCGCAAGTCACCGGCAGGGTGGTCCTCCTGGATGTGCTCGGTCACCAGCCGAACCATCTTCGCGGGCGTCATCTTCCAGTAATACGTCTCGCCCGGCTCGAAGGTCAGCTGGAAGTCGTCACTCGCGAAGGGATCCACGGGTTTGCCGGTGTCCTCGCGGATCACCACGTTCGGCCCCAGGTGGCACAGCCCGTAGCAGCCGCCGCGCGACACCTCGCACCGCGCGCCCACGCCGGCCGCCTTCACCGCCGCGTTCGCCTGCGCGAAGACCGCGTCCGAGCCGTTGTCTTTGCAGTCGACGCCTTTGCACACCGAGAGGCGGTACTTCTTCACCCAGCCGACGCTAACGCGGCTTGCCGCGCGCGGCCAGATAGGCGGGCGCTGCGACCCCCAGCACCAGCCCGAACGCCACCGCGCCGATCGCATCCACCGCCTGGGCGAAGGTCTGCGGATTGAGGGCCACGCCCAGCACCGCGCCAAAGTCGAAGCCTTTGCCGTCTTTGAAGTGCCGCAGCGCCGTTAAGCCCACCGACGCGCAGAGCCCGAATGCGGCGCTCGCCACCACCGTCGCCACGCCCGCCGCGATCAGCGTCTGGGTGGGATACGGCTCCCCACGGGGCAGGGTGACCGCCTCTTCGCCCGACAGGTCGACCAGCTCGGCCTTCCCCCACGGAGCAAACCTCTGCAGCATCCACAGCCCCGGAATGACGCACGGCACAGTGAAGATGAAGAAGTCGCGCCAGCCCAGCGCCACCACCAGCGCGCCGGCGGGCGGGCCCGAGAAGCTGCGCGCCAGCGCGAAAAGGCTCGAGAATAAAGCGAACTGCGTGGTCGAGAACCGCTTGCTCGTCAGCCGAATCAGCAGCACGCCGAAAGCGCCCGCACACATCCCGGTGATCGCCGCCTCAACAGCGATCGCGCCCATCATCAGCCACACGTGCGGCTCTACCGACGCCACCAGCGCGTAGCCGAGGTTCGACACGCCCTGCAGAATTCCGAAGACCCACAACGCGCGTGCCACGCCCGCCCGCTGCGTCACCAGCCCGCCGAAGAAGGTGCCTGCGATCGTCGCCACCAGCCCAACGATGCCGCTGCCGATGCCGACGTCGTTCAGGCTGTAGCCGTGCTCGACCAGAAACGGGCTGACGAGGGCGCCGGCGAGGTTGTCGGACAAGTTGAAGAGCAGCACGAACCCCAGCAACTCGAGCGCCCGCGGCCGCGCGAGGAAGCCGACGAACGGTTCCCACACCGCCTGGACAAGGGTCTGCGGCGGCGGCGCCGGCACCTCGGGCTCCGGAGCGAAGATCGTCACCGGAATGCTGAGCGCCGCCACCACCGCCAACAACGACAGCGTCGCCGGCCAGCCCGACGTCACGATCCACCCGGGCATCAGCGCCAGCGGAATCACCGCCATCGAGATGGCCAGCTTCCCCGAGATGAGCATCGCCACCCGGTAGAACGCGACGCGCGCGCCCACCGCCGGGCCGTGCTCCTCGGGCCGCAGCACCTCAACCGCGTAGCTGTCGATCGCGATGTCCTGCGAGGCCGAAGCGAAAGCGATCGCGACCGCGATCATCCCCACCACCACCACGTCAGGTCGCGCCGCCTGCGACGCGAGCAGCGCGATCAACCCGGCGAGCGCCAGCTGCATCAGCACGATCCAACCGCGCCGTCGCCCCAGAAAAGGCGGCACGTAGCGATCCATCAGCGGGGCCCACAAGAATTTGAAGGTCCACGGGGCCTGGGCAAGCGTCACCAGCGCCACCGTCTTGATGTCGAACCCCGAGACTTTCAGCCAGGTGGGGATCGCGATCCACACCAGGCCCAGCGGAAGCCCCGAGCTGAAGGAAAGGAGCGACAGCGCTCCCACCCGCCAGCCTCCCCGCACTGCGGTCACTTCAGGAACTTCGTGACCGCGACCGGGTTGCTCTTGTCGACTTCGATGCGCGGGCCCGCGACCAGGCGGGGCGCCGTGTGGCCCTCACCGATGCGCGTGTGCGCTTCCTTGTGAACGTGATCCGGCTCTTCCGACGAGCCGCGCTTGAACCACGGATCCGACGGGTGCGTCACCGACGGCCCCTTCAGCAGCTTGGGGATGTCGTAGACGAAGCCCTGGCGGTTGTACTCGCTGGGCGTGTGCGTGTACGTGTCCATGCGAATCGCGTCTTTCGGGCACGCGTCGACGCAGAGCCCGCAGACGATGCACCGCAGCTCGTCGATCACGAACGCGGTAGGGAACTTCTCGATCACCCGCGATTCGACTGCCGCGTCGTCTTCCGGGTACTCGCCCGCCTCGATGTAGATGCACTGCGCCGGGCAGATCGTCGCGCACATGTAACAGGCCACGCAGCGGGGCTTGCCGTCTTCGCGCGGAACCAGCCGGTGCAGGCCTCGGTAGCCTTCGGGGTACGGAATCTTTTCTTCCGGGTACTGCACCGTCGAGACGAGGCTCATCCCCGTACGGTTGACGACCTGCGGGTTCGGGTCGCGTTCCCCGAACAGGTTCCGCATGAAGTGGGTGATCGTGATCCCCAGACCCTTGATCAGGTCCGGCAGGTACATGCGCTCGCGAAGGTCGGCCTTCTCGGCCGAGCCCGGGTTGTGCTGCAGCTCGGTCGGGTTGTTCCCGTGCCCGTCATCGTGGCCGCTCATCAGTGGCCTCCTGCGTGTGCCAGCGCCGACTCAGCTTCGTCGCGTTCCTTCGGGCGCGGAATCAACGTCAGCCCGGTGACGATCGCTACCTGCACCACGCCCATGATCGCCAGCATGCGCATCGACGGATCCAGGAGGATCAAAGCCCCCGAGACGAAGACGTTCGCGATGCCGATCGGCAGCAGGATCTTCCAGCCCAGGGTCTGAATCTGGTCGTAGCGGAAGCGGGGGAAGGTCCAACGAATCATCAGCTGTAGGAAGCACAGCGTGATCACCTTCGTCCAGAACACGGTCGCGTACAGCGCGCCCATGAGCCAGCCGTGCTCCTGGAAGATCGGCATCTGCGCGATCGCCTCGTTGCCGAAGGGCAGGTACCAGGCGCCGAAGAAGATCGCGACCAGCACCGCCGCCAGCACCACCACCTCGACGAACTCCGAGATCATGAAGAGGCCGAACTGCATGCCCGAGTACTCGACGAAGTAGCCGATGATCTCAGACTCGCCTTCCGGCACGTCGAACGGGGCACGCTTCGTCTCTGCGAACGCCGCCGCGAAGAACAGAATGAAGCCCGCCGGCTGCAGCAGAATTCCCCACGCTGGAATGCCGATGTCGATCGCCGCGCCCACTTCAGTGAACCGCCAGAGGTAGTGGCTCTGCATCTCGCTCATGCCCGTCGGCCCGCCCAGCTGCACGGTGCCAAACGCGATCATCATCCCGACCAGCGACAGGCCCAGGGCGACTTCGTAGCTGATCATCTGCGACGCGGCGCGAACGCCACCCAGCAGCGCGAACTTGTTGTTCGACGCCCAGCCCGCCAGCGACGTGCCGTACACGGCCAGCGACGCGACCGCGAACAGGTACAGCAACCCGAAGTCCGGGTTCGCCACCGCCATCATGATCTTCTCGCCGGCCACCACCACCGTCGGCCCCGCGGGGATGATCGCGAAGAGCGCGAAAGGCGGAGCGAACGCCAGCATCGGAGCGAGGTTGAACAGGAACTTGCTCGCGCCCGCCGGCTGAAACGCTTCCTTCGTCAGCATCTTGAAGACGTCGGTGAGCACGTGCGGCGCGCCAGCCAGCGACTGCTTCGCCAGCAGCGGCCCGAGGATCGGAATCGGCAGGTCGATGCGCGCGCGGTTCGGGCCGATGCGGTCTTGCATCAGCGCGCTCCACTTGCGCTCGGCCAGCGTCAGCAGCGTCGCGATCACCATCACGAACACCAGCATCAGCACCAACATGTTCACGATGCTGCCGAGCCCACGCACCTGCAGGTGCTTGAGGCCCGCCGCTTCGGCGTAGCCGGCGCCGATGTACGCTGCGGCCATCACGGTGAAGATCGCTCCCGCGATGATCACGTGCCAGATCGCCACCATTGCAATGCGGTTCAAGTTTCTCATTTCTTAAATTCCCCGGATCCGCGGCACGCCCTGCTCACGCCAGCCCGGCGGCCGGCCGTCTGCGCCCGCAGGCAACGTCTGGTTGCCCTGTCCCTTCACGTTCATCGGCGTCTCTTTGTCCCACGCGTAGTCCTTGAGCTCGGCGACTTGCGGCGCCAGCGTCCTGAACACTTCGCGCGACGTCCCGTAGACCGCCGCGCCGCCCAGCTCTTTGCCGAGCTCGACCGCCCACTTCCACGCCGGCCACGACTCGCCGCGCGGAGGAAACGCACGCCGCACCCGCTGCGTGATGCCCGCTTCCTGGGTGAAGGTGCCTTCGTCCTCGATGTGGCTCGAGGCCGGCAGCTGCACATGCGCTGCGCCCGTCACCGGCGTCTCGTGCATCGCCGCCGCCACCACCAGCTCCACGCCCGCCAGCCGCTTCGCGAACACTTCTGCGTCTTCCGGAACATCCGAGCCGACCAGGTACAGCGCCTTGATCGCGTTCTTATCGAGCGCCGCCGTGAAGTCCGCGAACGTCTTCAGCTCGAAGCCGAAGCCCTTCGCGATCCACGTCAGGCCTTTGCGGTTCGGGTTCTTGTCCGCCTTCATCAGGAAGTTGTCGCCAGCACCCGGCGCCCGGCCCGTGACGTACACCGTCTTGCTCTGCAGCACGTCGCGCGCGAAGGCGAAGCTCGCCATCAGGTCTTCGTTGCTCACCGTCGGAGCGACCGCGAAGGCCACCGACCCCGCAAGTGGCTTCAACTTCATCGCCGCGTACTTCACCGCCTCGGAGTTCGTCGCTTCCCGTGCATCGGCGCCCTTGCCGATCACTGGCATCAGCAGGCGCGAGGCGTGGAAGGCCTTGTACGTGGGGCGGCCCTGGTCGCACATCCAGCTCTTGTTGATCGCCTCGTTCTCACGCGGCCGGTACCGGTACACGTCCTGGCCCATGAAGTCGGCGCTCACCGAGCAGCCATTCGAGCAGCCCGTGCACACCGTCGGAGCGGCCGAGAGAAACCAGACCCGCGCCCGGAACCGGAAGTCGCGGCTCAGCAGCGCGCCCACCGGGCAGATGTCGACCACGTTGCCGGAGTAGTTGTTGTCGAGCGCGCCGTACTTCGGGTGCACGTCGATCACCTCGTGCGAGCCGCGGTTGAAGACGCCCAGCTGCGGCTCTTTCGCCACTTCGTCCATGAAGCGGACGCAGCGGGTGCAGAGCACGCAACGCTCCTGATCGAGCACCACGTTCGGCCCGATGATCTTTCGCTTGTTGCGCAGCACCTTCATGCCGCTGGTGCCTTCGCCACCGACCCGCTCGAGCCGCGAGGGCTTGTGGTCGTGCCGCATGTAGTAGTCCTGCAGCTTGCACTCACCCGCTTGATCGCAGATCGCGCAGTCGACCGGGTGGTTCAGCAGCAGGAACTCCATCACCGCGCGCTGCGATTCCTTCACCTTCGGCGTCGCGGTCTTGATCGCCACGCCTTCGCCGATCGCCGTCTGGCAGGCCGGCACCAGCTTCGGCGAGTTGCTCGCCTCGACCAGACACATGCGGCAGTTCGCCGCGATCGAGAGCCGCGGGTGGTAGCAGTAGAAGGGGATCTCGACCCCCACCGTCTTGGCCGCATCGACCATGTTGGTGCCCGGCTTCGCGATCACTTCCCGGCCGTCGACCGTGAACGTCACCATGCCGGGGTTCTTGGGGGGCGCCTTTGCCGGAGGTCCCGGCGGCGCAGCAGGGGGGGCTACCGGCTTCTGTTCGTCGCTCACTGCTCTACCTCGCCACCAATCATGTTGATCGTATCGAAAGTCGGAATCAGGTCGGCCAGCATGCGGCCCTCGATCATCTTTCCGACGCCCGAGAGGATGTGGAAGCCCGGCGCGCGGACGTGGACCTTGTACGGCCGGCCCGACCCGTTGCTGCGCAGGTACCAGCCGAGCTCACCATTCGCGGCTTCGGTCGAGTCGTAGACCTCACCCACCGGCACCTGCACGCCTTCCATCACCAGCTTGAAGTGCGCCATCACGCCTTCGATCGTGCTGTAGACCTCCTCCTTCGGAGGCAACACGATGCGCCAGTCGTCAAGGATCACCGGCCCGGGCGGAATCTGTTCCAGCGCCTGGCGAACGATGCTCACCGACTGTTTGATCTCTTCGACGCGGCACAGGTAGCGATCGAGGTTGTCGCCGTTCTTCCCCAGCGGCACGTCGAACTTCATCCGGTCGTAGACCCAGTACGGCTTCGCCTTGCGGATGTCGTAGTTCACGCCGCACGCGCGCAGGCACGGCCCGGTGAACCCATGATCCAGCGCGTCTTCGGTGGTGATCACGCCCGTGCCGCGGCAGCGGTCGGTGAAGATGCGGTTGCGCGTCAGCAGGCCACCCACTTCGTCGGCCAGCTCGATCGTGCGATCCAGCGTCTTGATCGTCTTCTCGATCCACCCCGGCGGCAGGTCGCGGTTGCAGCCGCCGATGCGGCCGAAGTTCGTCGTCAGCCGCGCGCCCGTCAGCTCGGTCACCCGGTCGGCGACCAGCTCGCGCGCTTCGATGCCGTACAGAAACGCCGCGAAGGCGCCCAGCTCGAGGCCCAGGGCGCCCGTCGCCGTGAGGTGGTCGGCGATGCGGTGCAGCTCGGCGCCGATCACGCGGATGTACTTCGCGCGCTCGGGGATCTCGATGCCCATCAGCTTCTCGACCGCGTTGAGGTAGCCGAAGTTGTTCATCAACGCTGACACGTAGTTCAGCCGGTCGGTGTAGGGGATGACCTGCGTCCAGGTCACCGACTCGCAGCTCTTCTGAAAGCCGCGGTGAAGGAAGCCGATCTCGGTGTCGACCTTGGCGAGGATCTCGCCGTCGAGCTCGACCCGCATCCGCACGGTGCCGTGCATCGCCGGGTGCGAAGGCCCCAGGTTGATCACCATGTTCTTCGTCTGAAGGTGCGCCTCGAGCTCGCTGTTGTCGGGCGTCGGGTCGTACGCGTCGTCGTGATCCGTCATCGGAGAGTGAGCCATGGTCGGTCCGTTCAAGCGCTGGTGCCGTTCGTGCCCGGCCCGCGGAAGATGTCTTTGATGGGGCGTTCAGGAATCAGCGGCTGCCGTTCTCGCAGGCCGTAGTCCTTGCGCAGCGGGTGACCCTTGAACTCTTCGTAGAGCAGGATCCGCCGCATGTCGCCGTGGCCAGTGAAGTGAATGCCGTAGAAGTCCCACGACAAGCGCTCGGCCCAGTTTGCCCCCTGGTACACGAAGCGAATCGTCGGCACATTGCAGTCGTCCTCAGGCACCAGCACCTTGAGACGAACGTGCTCGTTCCGTTCGATGTTGAACAGGAAGTACACCACCTCGAAGCGCGGGGTGTTCTCCGGCAGCTCGAGACGGTCGACCGAGTCCATCGAGATGAAGAGCTTGAAGCCCAGCTTCTCTTTGAGCGCCGCAGCCACGAGCGCGATTGACTCGCGCTTCACCACCGCCCATTCGGCGCCAGTGCGATCGTGGTACCGCGAAGCGAGTGCTTCAGGAAGGTGCTGCTGAATCTGATCGAGCGCCCAGGTGCTCAAGCTTTTCCCTCGAAGAAAGGTGCGAAAGCGCGCGGGCGTTATAGCGGGACGCCCACCGGCGTCAACGACGATTCGCTAGAGACTTTGAGGGCTTAGCGGCACTACTGGAATTGTGATCAGGTGAGGCCGGTGACCGTGCCATCGGCGGCCAGATCCAGGTGGTGTGCCGCTGGCACTTTGGGCAGCCCCGGCATGGTCAGGATCTCGCCCGTCAGCGCCAGCAGGAAGCCCGCCCCGGCCCTGACACGCACCTCGCGCACCGTCAGCGTGAAGTCCCGCGGCGCCCCCTGCGCCGTCGCATCGTCCGACAACGACAGGTGCGTCTTCGCCATGCACACCGGAAGCTGGCCGTAGCCGTCTTTCACGGCCTTCGCCAGCTGCGACCGCGCCTCGCGCGTCAGCTCGATGTCCTTCGCGCCGTAGACCCTGGTCGCGATCGACCGGATCTTTTCCTCGGCCGACATCTCGAGCGTGTAGCTGTACTTCGCCACCGGCGCCGGGCCCTTCACGGTCTCGGCCACCAGGTCGGCCAGCGCCTCGCTGCCCTTGCTGCCCTCGAGGAACCCGGTGTTCCGCGAGCAGGAAGCGCCTTCAGCCGCGGCCAGCTTCTCGACCAGCGCGAGCTCTTCGGGCTTGTCGTCGCCGAAGACGTTGATCGCCACGATCGCGGGCAGGCCGAACGTCTGCCGAATCGCCTGCAGGTGGCGCGCGACGTTGCCGAAGCCTTTCTCGACGGTGTCGAGGCCCGGGGTGTCGCCGCCGTGGAACCGCAGCGCGCGCACCGTCACCACCAGCACCACGCACGACGGCCAGATGCGCGCCTGTCGGCACTTCAGATCGAGGAACTTCTCGCCGCCGAGATCGAAGGCGAAGCCCGCCTCGGTGCAGACGATGTCGGCCAGCCCCAGCGCCGAACGCGTGGCCGCGATCGAGTTGCAGCCGTGGGCGATGTTGGCGAACGGGCCGCCGTGCACGAACGCGGGCGCGCCGTCCTGCGTCTGGGCGAGGTTCGGCAGAATCGCTTCGCTCAGCAACGCGGCCATCGCTCCCACCGCGCCGAGGTCTTTGGCCGTCACCTGGTGACCGCTGACGTCGGTGCCGACGATCAGCCGGCCGAGCCGCTTCTTCAGGTCGTCCAGGCCGTCGGCGAGGCACAGCACCGCCATCACTTCGGACGCGGCGGTGATGTCGAAGCCGTCTTCGCGCGGCGTGCCGTGCGCCGGGCCGCCCAGGCCGACGACCGTGTTGCGAAGAAAGCGATCGTTCAGGTCGATGCAGCGCTTCCAGGTGATCTGCTTCAGCGGGGCAGGGGCCTGGAAGTGCAGCGCGTTGTCGGCCAGCGAGGCGAGCAGGTTGTTCGCCGAGGTGATCGCGTGAAGGTCGCCCGTGCAGTGCATGTTGATCTTCGCCGAAGGCTCGAGCGTCGCGCGGCCGCCGCCGGTGCCACCGCCCTTCGCTCCGAAGATGGGGCCCAAAGACGGCTCTCGCAGGGCTGCCATCGCACGGTGTCCCCGCGCGACGAGGCCCTGGGTCAGGCCGATCGTCGTCGTCGTCTTGCCCTCGCCATACTTCGTCGGCGTCATCGCCGAGACGAGCACCAGCTTGCCGCGCACGGGCTGGCTGCGCAGACGTTCGGCCGTCGCCCAGGCGAGCTTCGCCAGGTACGGGCCGTTCTGCAGCAGATCTTCGGACGACAGCTCGAGCGACTTGGCGACTTCCAGAATGGGGCGCATGGGGCGCGAAACCTAGTACGACAGCTCAGAAGTTCGTGCACCGCTGGGACGCCGCCCCATCCCCATTGGCTGCGTTGAAGTTCGCCTTGCCACTGGGGCGGCTCGATGTCCGATCGGGGCACCGACTTCTGAACTGTCGTGCCAGTCCCCCGGCGGCCGTGATTCCCTACAGTTCTCGGTGCTTCTTTTGGCGACGACCATCGTTGCGGCACTTCGCAACGCGACGGCGAAGGCGCCTACGGGCAAGTCACCGGAGTGACCTCGTACGTCACCGGGTTCGGCCCGCTCACGCTGACGCGGTACGTCTGCCCGACCGCGGGCGTCCAGCCCTGGCGCTCGAGCGTGATCGCGGGCTGCCCGTAGCCGCCCTGCATCACCCGCATCGTCACCGCGAGCGGCAGGTTGTCGCCGACCCGCACGACGCCGGCATCGGTCGCGCCGCTGATCGCGTTGCCATGCACCGACCAGATGTACTGCGTGACCGGCAGCGGCGCGAAGCCAGGCGCAGGAAACGCGAACCACGCAGGCTTCGGGCCTGAGTTGCCGCCGCTAAAGACGGTGATGCACGCCGCCGAGCCGTAGTTGTTGCCGCCGACGTAGTGCCCCATGCCGATCGGATCCAGCGGAGGGTTCAACAGCCACCGCCGGTGCCCCATCGTCGACTCGTTGCCGTTGTCCTGCAGCCATTGATCGATCGCGTTCTCGGGCGTGTTGTTGCCCCACGCGATGTTGCTCGAGCCGGCCCCCTGCGCGCCGCCCTGGGTGAAGCACGTCGCCGTTGACGGCGGCGAGTGCGCCTGCGGCCCAGCGGGGTTCCACGCCGACATCAACGCGCACTTCTGGGCGAGATCGTTGCTCGCAGCGCTGTCGCTCACCGGCCCCAGGCCCACCAACCAGCGGTGCATGTTCAAGCGCGCCAGCGTGTCGTCCAGCCCCGCGCGGGTGAGCACGCCTTGATCGCACGTCGCCGACGTCTTCGTGAACGCCGGGTTCGCCGTCACCACGTGGCCCTTTCGCCAGCCTTCACACACCTGCGCTTCGGTTCGCAGCGCGGGGACTCCAGGGTCGCCCGGCAGACACATGCCCGCGTCCGCGACGAAGCCCGGGTTGCACACGCACCGCAGCGGGGTTGCCACACAGTGCGAGCCCGCGCCGCAGGTGAAACCGGCGCAGGGATCCACCACGCCCGCGTCTGCGATTCCCGCGTCGGCTTGGCCTGCGTCGGGTTTGCCCGCGTCGATGACGGTCACGCCGGCATCGGTGGTCGACCCCGCATCGGCAACGGTGCCCGAATCGATGCCCGCCTCAGGCGGCTCGAGCTCCATTTCTGCCGTACCGATACAGCCCGCAGTCAGCGCGACGACGGCCCAGATGGTGGTGCGCACCAGAACAACCCTCTTCCCCTTGCTTTTCGTGGTTGTCGCACAAAGCGCCGCAGAGGTTGCGGCTTCTCGAGGCTTGAGAATCTTCGGCGATCAACTAAGCGCCGTCCGTGGGTAACGACTCGGAACTCCTCAAGGCGCTGACGCTCGCGCTGCAGGACAGCTTGATGGTGGTCGCTCCACCGGGCTGGACGGAGGTCGACCTCGACATCGTCGCTTCTCCCGCCGGCCTTCGCGTCGGCGCGCTGTCGGCGAAAGGAAACGGGTCGACAGAGCCTCCGCCGCGCCCCGCGCTGAACATCGACGTTCGCGAAGAAGCGACTCGGCTGGGCGAAGGGCTCACCGAGCTCACCCGCGTCCTCGCCGAAAACGGCAAGCCGTGGGACGGCGGCAAGGTGAAGATCTCGCGCGGCAAGGACTTCGTCGAATGGAAGCTGCTGCTGCCCGACGGGTCGATGCGGTGGTTCACGCGGCTGCTGCTGCCTGACCTCGAGACCCTCGTCTTCAGCGACGATCTTTTCGATCTGCTTCGCGGCACCGAGCGCGCTTTTCATTCGCTGCAGGGCGACTTCGCCAGGCGCCTGGGCTCGACCACCGCGCATGCCTATGACGAGGCGAGCCAGCGGCTAACCCTCACTGGTGCCGACGGAACCATCGCGCACGCAACAGCGCAGCTGGTCGGCAGCTACACGCGCGAAGATTTTCTGTGGGTGTGGGGCTGGGCGGTCGCCGAGCTCGACGCCGCGTGCACCGCGAAGGTGCGGCACGTCTGCGCACCCGAGAACACGCAAGCCGGCCTTTCCGCGCTGTGGCGCGATCATTTTCACTGTGACGAAGGGTTCGCGTGGGCACTCGCCGCGCACATCACTGTCGCAGTGGGCGGCCGAGGTCTGGTCCGCGCCGAGTCGCCAGGTCTTCCGGTGGTGGTGCTCTACGCCCTGCTCGAGAATCCGGCCTGAAGCGGTTCTGCTAGGGTGTCGAGCGTGCGGTTCGCTTTGCTGCTGGGGGTCCTCGTCGCTGGCGTCGCGTCCGCTGCGGACGTCGAGGTCAACACGTCTTTCCAGCGCCGCCCGATCTCTCCACTGATCTACGGCCTCAACTTCGGCACCGACGCGCAAGCCGTCCGAATCGGAGCGACCCTTCGCCGCTTCGGCGGCAACACCGTCAGCCGCTACAACTGGGAAGCCTCGACCACCAACGAAGGTGGCGACATCTACTACTACCGCAACCTGGTGCTCTCTGGCCCGGATGGCGGCACCGCGCCTGACTTCGTCGACCTCTTCATTCAAGGCGCGAAGCAGGGTGGGGCGCAGGCGCTGATCGAAGTGCCGATGCTCGGTTGGATCGCGAAGCCGAACAGCTCGGTGGGCGTTCCCTTCGCCTGTGCCTTTCGCGTCAGCGAGTACGGCGTGCAGAGCTCGGTGGACCTGACGGATCCCGATTGCGGCGACGGCTTCCTGCCGAACGACGGCGGCGTGGTGACCGGCAACGATCCGTATGAGACCTCGGTGCCGATCGACGCGGGCTTCGTCGGCAACTGGGTGCAGCACCTGGTCGCGACGCACGGCAGCGCGAGCGATGGCGGCGTGCGCTTTTACAACCTCGGCAACCAGCCCGGCCTCTGGCACCAGACGCACCGCGACATCCACCCCGAGCGCGCGAGCTACGCGGAGATTCGCGAGAAGTTCCAGGACTACGCGTGGGCGGTGAAGAACGCGGATCCGGGCGCGCTCACGCTGGGGCCGGCGGCGTGGGGCTGGCTCGAGTACTTCGACAGTGCGGCGTTCGACGCGGTCGATGCGGGGCTCGACTTCGCTCCGTTCTATCTGCGGCAGGCGCAGCAGTTCTCTGCACTCAGCGGCAAGCGGATGCTCGACTACCTCGACTTCCACGTCTACCCGCAGGCGCCCGGAGTCGCGGTGACGCAGGGCCCGCTGGCGGGTTTGACGGACGCGGTCACCAATGGGCTCCGGCTGCGATCGACGCGAATTCTGTGGGACCCGTCGTATACGGTCGAGAGCTGGGAGCTCTGCTGTGGGCCGTCGCAGCAGCAGATTTTGAACCGGATGAAAGCGTGGGTCGCGGCCGAGTACCCGGGCACGAAGCTCTCGATCTCGAGCTACAACTTCGGAGCCCTGCACCACATCAGCGGGGCGCTCGCGCAGGCGGAAGTGCTTGGCATCTTCGGTCGCGAGGGCGTCGAGCTGGCGGCGCTCGAGCCGCCGCTTCCGGACAATGCGATCGGCGAAGACGCGTTCAAGCTGTTCCGGAACTTCGACGGTCTGGGCGCGCAGTTCGGCGACACGTCGGTGTTCGCGGCCAGCAGTGACCCGGACCTGCTGGGCGCGTACGCGGCGTACGACGCTGCAGGGCATGTGACGGTGATCCTGGTGAACAAAGATCCCGCCAATGCCCAAACCGCGAACCTCTCGTTCGTCGGCGTCGCTGGCTCTGGTGCGTGGCGCGCCTTCTCGTTCGGCCCGGCCACGCGTCTCGGTGCCGCAGGCAGCGGCACGGTCACCGGAGGAGCGCTCTCGGTCTCGGTTCCCGCTTACACGGCGCAGCTGATCGAGTTCACCCCGACCGGCGGAGTTCCCCTCGACGCCGGCTACCAGGACGCCGGCACCGGCGCGGGCGGTGGAAGCGGCGCAGGCGGCGGAGTCGGAACCGGCGGTGGAAGCGGCGCAGGAGGCGGAGTCGGAACCGGCGGGGGATCCGGAACTGGCGGCGGATCCGGAACTGGCGGCGGAGTCGGAACTGGCGGCGGAGTCGGCAGCGGTGGCGGAGTCGGAACCGGCGGCGGAGTCGGCGTAGGGAGCGGAGGCGGCGCAGGTGGCGGAGTCGGGAGCGGTGGCGGAGTCGGGAGCGGTGGCGGAGTCGGGAGCGGTGGCGGAGTCGGGAGCGGTGGCGGAGTCGGGAGCGGTGGCGGAGTCGGAACGGGCGGCGGAGTCGGAACGGGCGGC
>Ga0105048_10003533_pt1 | contig 25614 bp, 19 predicted proteins | sample MAT05_FD_78382 | JGI IMG/M metagenome (GOLD analysis project Ga0105048, IMG submission 78382) | Freshwater microbial communities from Lake Fryxell liftoff mats and glacier meltwater in Antarctica - MAT-05 | ecosystem: Environmental > Aquatic > Freshwater > Ice > Liftoff microbial mat | place... | reverse complement strand
TCAGCGGCGCAAAAATATCGCACGGCTCAGCCTTGTCCAGCTTGAGGGCGCGCCGGCGAATGTCCCAATAGCGATGCCAGATGGGCAGGTGCCGGTTGCAGGCATCAATGACATTCTGGTAGACCCTGGCCGGGATGTTATTTGCAAACAGCGACGCCTCAAGCGTGCTGCCAAAACCGCGTGCCTGAGTGTTGAAGACCGAGGCTTTGACCTTGCCAGAGTAGATGGCGGCCAGCGTGTTTTTCATGCCGATGAAGCCGTCGGCATAGCTTTCCCAGGCGCGCTTGCGCACCTCACGATCGGTGCTGTGCAATAGCTCATCAATGCTGCCCTGCTCGATGCCGATTTTCTTTCTGCCCAAAATGTCCGACTTGATCGATTCAAACTTCAGATCGGCATCGACCAACATGCCATACGCCACGGACGGCGTGCCGAGCGGCTCGCTGGCCAGAGCCAATAACTGCTCCACCTCGGCACTGCGCGTGTGCGCCTTCTGGCGTTGCAGATTGTCGAAGTAGTGCTTGTAAAGCTTGAGCTTGGGCTCTTTCTCGATAAAAGCGGCCAACTTGTCGGCCGTGAGTTTGGCCAGCAGTTCGGGATCGGCAAACGACAGGGCCGCGCGAATGCGGGCATACAAGCCATACATGCGCGAGATGAGCACGGCATTGCCCTGGTTGGCCGTGTCCTGATCGGCCTGCAGGAAGGCAAAATTGATCAGCTTGCCGATGTCGGGACCAATCGCCTCAGTCAATTGCATCCATTGCAACAGACGTTTGGGTGAACCAGTCAGCTTGCCCTGGAATTGGGCCAGGGCCGGCAATTGCTGCTCCATGGCAGCAAAAGCCACCTCCCAGGCCTCGACTGAGGGAAATATGCTTTCCAAATCCCAGGTAAATTGCGGATCGACCTCGGCGCGTTTCGGTAAAGTTTCTGCCATGAGCTTTTTGTGAATCTCCCTTAAATTAACCTCGAAACTGTGTTGCCGAAGTGTCTGCGAACAGCGTATTTCGGGATTTCGACTATAATTCATTTGTTCCGTAGGGCGGGTTTCTGGCGGTTGTAGTTATTCGGTCACTTCAGCGGTTCCTCGGCTTGGTGTTCAGGTTTCGCTTGGCCTTCGGCATTCGTGGTGGATGTAGATCGAGTTCCTTTAAAAGCTCAGCATGGCTCTGCGGATTTAATCATGCGGCAATGGCTGGTGAAAAACTGGCATTGCAGTAGTCTCTTTTCTACCTGCCTTTAGGGGCTGGCCCGATCTCAGGAGGATCACATGGGCAACAAATTGTACGTCGGAAACTTGTCTTACAACACCACTCAGGAAACGCTGGAGAGCCTATTTAGCCAAGCAGGCAACGTCAGCGAAGTCGCGATTGTCATGGACCGCATGACCAATCGTCCCCGCGGCTTTGCATTCGTCACGATGAGCAGCAATGACGAAGCGCAGAAAGCAATCACCATGTATGACGGCAAAGAGATCGACGGCCGCGCCATTGTGGTGAACGAAGCCAAGCCCATGGCCCCCCGTGGCGATGGTGGCGGCTTTGGCGGTGGTGGTGGCGAGCGCCGCAGTGGCGGCGGTGGCTTTGGTGGCGGCGGTGGCGGCGGTGGTCGCAGCAGCGGTGGCGGCGGCTTCGGCGGTGGTGGTGGCGATCGTGGTGGCCGCAGTGGCGGCGGCGATCGTGGCGGTCGCAGCGGTGGTGGCGGCGGCGGTGGCCGGCGCTTCTAGCTCCAACACCAAGCTTTTCGCTTAGCGAAGACACTTAAACGGATGGGCATGCCCATCCGTTTATTCTTTTTCCGCCTGAGAGATTGTGGGGCGTAACGGTTGAGTTACTCGAAAGGCTGTTTGGCAGCAATGTAGGGGCAAAGCAGCGGGCTCGTCGCAGTTCAGACCCATACACGAGCCCGCTGCTTTGCCCCTACGAAAGCGGGAAGGTTCGCACGGCATCACGCATTGAATATTAAGCCGTACCATCCACAATCTTGTAATCCAGGCTTTGGTGCCGGAAGTAGGTTTGGTACAGCTCGGCGTAATAGCCATTTTGCGCCAATAACTGTTCGTGGTTGCCTTCTTCGATGATGCGGCCGTGATCCAGCGCAATAATGCGATCAGCGCTTTTCACCGTGGAGAGCCGATGCGCGATCAGGATCGAGGTGCTCTCGGACAGGATGAGGTTGAGCGCAGCTTGAATCTGTGACTCGGTGAACGGATCGACGCTGGCGGTGGCCTCATCGAGAATAAAGATCGGCGGCTTTTGGGCCAGCACCCGCGAGAGCGCCACCAGTTGCCGCTGCCCCATCGACAGACGACCGCCGCGCTCGCCGACCTGGGTGTGCAGGCCGTGCGACAGCGTCTCCAGCCATTCGCCCTGCCCAATCCGGCGCGCAATGCTCTCCACTTCGGCATCGCTCAGGTTCGGCGCGGCGTAGCGAATGTTGTCGAGCACGCTGCCGGCGAACAAAAATGGCGACTGCGAGACCAGCCCCAATTGGCGGCGGTAATAGCGCAGATCAAACGTGCGAATGTCCTTGCCATCCATCAAAATCTGGCCAGATTGAAACTCATAGAAACGCGTGATCAGCTTGATGACACTGCTTTTGCCGGCACCGGTGTGCCCGACAAACGCCACGCTCTCGCCGGGGTTGATGCACAGCGAAAAGTCATCGAGCACTTTTTGTTGATCGTTGTAGCGAAAGTTCACCGCTTTGAATTCAATCTCACCCTTCAAAATGATGGGGTTGGCCGATTCGGTCTCAATCGCTGAAGTCGTTTGAGGGGCGAGTTGGCGCACCGTCGGCTCGGCATCGATCAAGGCAAAGATGCGTTCGCACGCGCTCAGGCCGCCCTGAATCTGGCTCCAGAATGAGGTCAGGTTGGTCATGGGAAACCAGAAGCGGTCGAGGCTGATGATGAACAGATACCACGCGCCGATGGTGATGGTGCCGTTGTAGACGCTGAGGCCGCCGGTGTAGACGAGTAATGCGGTGCCAAGGCCGGCCAGCGTATTCACCACCGGAAACACATTCGAGAGGACAAAGCCGCGCCGCAGGTTCACCGCATACGAGCGATTATTCACCCCTTGAAAACTGCTGTAGATCGCGGCTTCCTGCCGAAAGTTTTTGGCCACTCGCATGCCAGCAATCGCCTCCTGAATTGAGGCATTCACCTCGCCGATGGCCTGAAAGCCAGAGCGAGTGACGGCCCGAGCCAGCTTGCGAAGCGCAGCCCCAAATAAAACAAGCAACGGCGACATCACCAGCAACACCAGTGTGAGCTGCCATGACACGGTCAGTAGATACACCACCAACGCGATGAGGATGGTGAACTGGGCCGCGAAATCGCTCAGCAACAGCACCACCTGCGAAAGCTCTTGCGTGTCGTTGGTGACGCGGCTGATGATCTTGCCGCTCTGGTAGCGATCAAAAAACGTCATGTCGTGCTGGATGGCGGCCGTGAATGCGTCGGCGCGAATGTGTTGAACCAGATTTGCGATGAGGCGCGCTGTGAGCCGCCGGCGCAGCAAGTTACCCACCCACGTCACGACGGCCAACAGCAGCATCGCGCCTGCAATCAACCAGATCAAATCCATGCTCGGGCTGGTCTTCATCGCGTCGAGGCCGCGCGCGACGATAAACGGATCGAGCACGCCCAGAAAGGTTTGCACCACCACCACGATCATTACCGGCACCAACAGCTTGCGCTGCGGCACAAAATACGTCGCAAGCCGCCGCACAATCTGGCGGTCGCTATACGCTCGGTCATAAGCCTCGGCGGCTAGATTGGAGAAGAAAGCCATAAGGAAGAAGAGTAATTAGTGGTTAGTTATTAGTTATTAGTAGGTCGAGCCCGATCATTACTAACAACTAATAACTAACTACTAATTACTTTTTTAAACAAAGATTGCCCGATACACCGCGCTGGTTTGCATCAGATCGTCGTGGGTGCCGACGGCGGCGACACGGCCCTGACGCATGACTACGATGACATCGGCCCAGCGAATTTGCGAGATGCGGTGGGTGATGAGGAACGTCGTTCGGCCCTGCGCGGCTCGATCAATGGCGCGTTGGATCAAATCTTCAGTGGCGCTGTCGATGGCGCTGGTGGAGTCGTCGAGGATGAGGATGCGCGGGTCGGTGAGAAAGGCGCGGGCCAGGGCAATGCGCTGGCGCTGGCCCCCGGAGAGGGTGACGCCGCGCTCGCCGACGATGGTGTTGTAGCCGTCTTTGAAGGTGCTGATGAATTCGTGGGCCTGCGCGGCGTGAGCGGCGCGCTCCACGTCTTCCGGTGTCGCATTGGGCTGGCCAAACGCGATGTTTTCGGCGATGGTGCGCGAGAACAAAAAGATATCCTGCTCGATGATGCTGATCTGGCGGCGCAAATCGGCCAGGTTCCAGTCCTTAACATTGACACCATCGACAAAGACGCCGCCGCTCGTCACATCGTATATGCGGTTAAGCAGCTTGGTGAGGGTGCTTTTGCCGGTGCCGGTCTGACCGACGATAGCCACGGTCTGGCCGGCTTTCACCTCGAAGCTGACGTGGCTCAGCGCATCGGCCGCATCCGCACCTTGCACATACCCAAACGACACATCGCGAAATGAGACATCGCCCTTCATCGGCTCCGCATAGCCCGCCGCATTTTCATCCAGCCGATTTTCGGCATTCATCAGCTCCAAAATACGCTTGCCGCCGGCCACACCCGACGCCATTTGCGAGTAGGCAAACTGAGCCGCAAATGTGGGGAACTGAAACTGCATCATCAAGCCGTTGAACGCAACGACGTCGCCGATGGCAATCTGGCCGTTGAGATACAAATACAGGCTGTGCAGCAGGCCCAAAGCAATGGTCACGCCCAAAGACAGCGACGGCAAAAACGGCGCTTCCACATCGCCCTGCCCCACACTGGCGGCCCGCCACTCATCCAACGCAACGCCGAAGCGCTTCTGTTCACGCGCTTCCTGCGCCGCACCCTTCACCGTTTCAATGCCTTCAATGGATTCGGCCAAGGTCGCATTCATCTGGCCAAACGCTTTGCGCACGCGCTCGGTGGCCGGCCCCAGGCGCACCAGGTAGCGCCGCACCAGAAAGAAGTAGGCCAGCACATACAGCACCGGCACGATCACGAGTTGGGGGTGAATGCGCGGCGCGAAGATGATGGGAAAGATCAGGAACATGGCCGAGCCGAGCACGACATTGACACCCGGCGTCATAAACAGATTCAACTCGCGCACATCATTGGTGGCTCGTGCCATCACATCGCCAATGCTCTGGCGGTCGTGAAACTCCATGCTCTTGCCGAGCAGGTCTGTGTAAAGCTCTTCGCGCACATCGCGTTCGATGCGCTGGCCAATAATCTCGGCAGAGAAGTTGCGCAGCAGTTGCAGACCGCCGCGGATGATCTGCGAGACAACGATGAGCAGGGTTGCTGTGACGACGATGCTGAAATCGGGCTGCGGCCGGGTGAGCGCGTCGAAGGCCATGCCGACATACAACGGCAACAGCGATGCGCCGCCGGCATTGCCAATTGCGCCGACCAGAATGCCCAGCAGGGAAATCCTGTGCCGCGACATGTGCGAGAAGATCCAGCGCAGGGTGCTGCGGCGATCGGAATGCCAGGTGCGGTGAACCGAAAATTCACTCAGCGCGTCTTGGGGTATGGGAATTGAGGCCACGCGCCAATGCTAACAGAGGTGGTGGGTAAAACACATGTTTAGACGTGTTTGTAAAGTAACTGAGCCGATGAATTAAGGATCGTGCACGTGCACGTTTGACATGCACGTGCACGATCCTTTCTACAGCCAGCCCACACGAAATTAAAACCTATTGGGCGCCCAACAACTCATCCAGCTTGGCTACGAAATTCTGATATGGCTGCGCGCCGACAAACAGCTGGCCGTTGATGAGGAAGGACGGCGTGCCGCGCACGCCCACTTGTTGGGCTTCGTTCATGTCGGCTTCCACCCGTTGGGCTGCCGCGCCGTCCGTCAGACAGGCCGTAAATTTGGCGGTGTCCAGTTTCAACTCGCCGGCCCAGGCAATCAACATCTCGTTGGTAAACGGCGCATCGTTGCGGGCAAATAAGACATCGTGGTAGTCCCAGAACTTGCCCTGATCAGCCGCGCACTCGGACCCCACGGCCGCCAAATCTGCGCCGGGATGCAAACTGACGATGGGCATCTGCTTGTAGACCAGCCGCACCTTGCCGGTGGCCACATAGTTATCCAACACGGCTTGCAACGTGTTCTGATGAAAGTTCTCGCAGTAGACGCAGCCAAAGTCACCATACTCAATCATCGTGATCGGCGCAGTAACGCTTCCGCGCGCATTGGCATCGCGCACTGGATATTGCGTCGGCGGCTTCTCCGGGCCGGCGGGTCGCGGCAATTGAGCCTGTGGTTGGGCCGTATTTTGCGTCTTCTCGCTCTGGGCCAATTCGATGGCCAAGCGGGTGGACTCGGCCACAATCGCCGTGTTCGCGCCTTCCAACGCGCCCTGCCGCGCCGCTTCGCGAATCGCATTCATGTCGGCCGACTGGCTTGCAGAGGGGTTGGCCAAGGCACCGCTTGGCCGACCAGCCATTCCAGTAAATAGAATGACGCCAACAGCAATGGCTGCGCCCAGTAGCGTGCCCAGGCTGAACCAGCCCAATGCCGCTCGATCCCGCCGTTTGGCCTCATCGGGTTGACTGACTTCACTGCCCAAGGGTGTCATAAGCTACCTTCCTCACTAAGAACCTATCTCTAAACCTCACGGGTTTCAAATAGGGCCGCTGATTTTCAGGGTGCCCAAACTAAACCCGCGAGGTTTAGAGATAGGCTTTAGCAAAACAGTCCCTATTTTAGCTGCCAGACTTGCAAAGCAACTTACAAGATAACGTTGATATTTAGTAACCTCCTAAAACATGATTAGAAACGTGGCAGCAAAAGTCTATGCCGCCAAGGACCGATACAGCTCCTCATATATGCGGACCGATTTATGGGTGCTGTAGTGGTTCTCGATAAATGCACGGGGTTTGACAAAAGCGGCACGGTTGGCCACCACTTCGACAATGGCCTGAGCCAGCGCCGGCGCGTCTCCAATCGGCACCACCTTGCCCATGCCGGTGGTTTGCACGCTCACCCGCACCCCCGGCAACGCGCTGCAAATGCTGGGCGTGCCGTTCAACATCGATTCAACCTGAACGAGCCCAAAAGACTCAGTCGAGTTCAAGCTCGGCAACGCCGTCACATCGCAATTGGCGTAGAACGCGGCCAACTCGCGGCCGTGCAAGGGGCCCATGAACGTCCAGTGCGTGCCGTTGGCATTTAGCTTGTCCACCAGCGTGTGAATGTGTTGAGCATACTCGGCTTCACCCAACACATTTTGGTACGGGCCGGCAAAATACACCTGTGCATTGGGATGGGTCTTGAGCAAAATCTCCAGCGCATTGACCAGCACCTCAACCCCTTTCTCCGTTGCCAGCCGGGCCACGGCACCGATGATGGGCCGGCCCGTGTCCATGTGCCATTTGCGTGCCAATGCGGCGATGTCCTCGGCCGTCGGCGTCACCATCTCCACTGGAGGCGGAATCACCGTCAGCTTATGCATATTGCGCGAGAGCAGTGGCGAGTGCCTGGCGTAGTCGTCGGTGTAGGCCACAATCTTGTTGACCAGCCGGGCAGCCACATAGTTCATCGTATGCACCACCGGCTGCGCCACGGCGTTGATCAAACCCCTGGGCAGCAAAATATCGCAGTGATAGGTGAGCAATGAGGGTTTGCCGCGCAATCGCGCATTCAATGCCAGTCCTGCGCCGTCAAATTGTGGCAGATGCAAATGGGCAATATCGTGGTGGCCCAACAAGGCGCGCACGTGCTGGCCATAGCTCGGCATCACCACGCCCTTGCTCACCCGAAACGCCACCGGCACGCGCACAATCTTCACGCCGTCGCAAATTTCCTGCAGCGGGAGTTTGGGGTCGAACTGCGAAGTCAATACGGTGACTTCATGTCCGGCCATGGCCAAACCGCGCGAGAGCCGTTCGACGTAGATGGTGAGGCCGCTGAGGTTGGGCGTGTAATAGGTGAGCAGTTGTAAGACGCGCATGCCGATGCGGCATTGTAAAGCTTCTTCAAGACAAGCATGCTTCGTCGCTTCGTCCTAAGCTTTCGCACTGGCGCTCGTGCCGCTCTCGACGACGGGCTTGGGTTTGGAGCCGGTCAGGCTCTTCAAAGACACCCCCATGGCCAGCAGACCGACTGCACCCAAAATGATCAGCACAATGCGCTGCGAGAAGGTCCAGAAGAAGGCATAGGTGGTGACGCGAGTGATATCCAGGCCGAAGGGCGCCAGCACGCTGATGCCGGCAAACTCCTGCACCCCCACGGCCCCTGGCGCCGACGGCACCGCGCCACCCAGGTTGGCCGCCACGAGAAACAAACCCGCTTGGTCAAACTGTGCTTGCGGCAAAAAGGCGCGCATGGTGAACCAGGCATATACAAGGGCCGAGCTCCACAACAACACGGTGTAGAGCATGACCTGGGTGAAGCGTTTGGGCGTGCCGATCACGGCAAAGCCGCGGCACAAATCGCGAAAACGTATTAGCCATGGCGCGGCATCTACCTTAGGCAGGAAGCGCGCAAACAAACGCCCCAACAAAGCCTCGAAGCGCGGCGCCTGCCACACGACGATGGCGCCGATGATGATCATGGCCGTAACCGCAATGCCAGCCAGTCGGGCACCAGTGGCCAACGACGGCGGCATGGGCAAAAATTGGGCGAAGACCACAAACATCAGCACCACCACGGCCAAATCCAGCACGCGCTCGACCACGATCGAGGACAGCGCTTTGGCGGCCGGAATTTTGGCGCGTTCGCTGATGACATAGACGCGTGCCACTTCACCCAGGCGGGCCGGCAACAGCATATTCAGCATGTAGCCGATATTGGTGGTGTGAAACGACACCCAAAACGGCGCGCCCTCCATGAGGATGGACCAGCGTATCGCCCGCGCCACCAGGCTGATGAGCCAGATCGGCACCGCCGGCAGATACCAAATCCAGTCGGCCTGATTCAGGCTTGCGCCCAATTCGCGAATCGGCACATCGCGCAGCAGAAAATACAAGGCAATGATGCTGATTCCAAAGCCTAACCAAACCTTCCAATTTTTGAACATGCAGGGCCCCCTCAGGCACACTCTGGTGGCTGGTCGCTAGTCGTTAGTCGCTGGTGATGAAACAGCGACCTATGACTAATAACCAGCAACTAGCCACTAACGACCAGCGACTAAGCACTAACAACTCATGTCATGCAGCGTATCGCGCAATTCGCTCGTCCAGGATGCGAATCGCATCATCAGGCAGTTGGATGGAGCCCAGAGTCACTTCTGCGTCGCCCACCACGCCATGAAAGTCGCTGCCGCCGGTGACCAGCAACTCATGATTAGTCGCAATGTGCTGCAAATCCTGCGTTTGTTGAGGGGTGTGCATGGGATAGACGGCCTCAAGCCCATCCACGCCGGCCGCAATCAAATTTGCCATTAACGAGTCCAGGTTGCCGCGATACAGCATCGGATGCGCCATCACGGCCGCGCCGTGCGCGGCATGAATCAGTGCCACGGCCTGTCCGGGGTTCAGCCCATCATGCGGCACAAATGCCGCCTCACCTTCGGCCAGATAACAGTCAAAGGCATCCTGGATGGATTGGACCGCCCCCGCTTCCAGCAGCGCCCGGGCCACATGCGGTCGGCCAATCATGCCGTCGCCGGCCATGGCCTGCACGCGCTCAAAGGCAATGTGAATGCCGAGCGTGTCCAGCTTGGCCAGCATGGCTTTGGCCCGCGACATCCGCACGTCGCGCAGCGAAAGCAGCGTGCTACGCGTGGCATCATCGCTGGGCCGAACGCCATAGCCCAACACATGCACCTCTTTGCCTTCGTCTGAAAGGGCGCTGATTTCGATGCCAGGGATAAACCGGATGCCGAGCGAGGAGGCTACTCGTGCGGCCTCCTCATGTCCGGCAATGGTGTCGTGGTCGGTCAGGGCCAGCACGCCAATATCGCGCTGGCCGGCCAGTTTTAGAAGTTCAGTGGGCGACAGGCGGCCATCTGAGGCCGTGGAATGACAGTGAAGTTCGGTTCTCACAATCTCACAAATCGATAGGCCCGGCCATACCCGGCGTTATCGCGGTTCAACGGTCAACCGAATCGCCGTTCGTTCGCTGCCATCGATGACCACGTCCGAAAAGGAAGGAATGATGATGACGTTGATGCCGTCGAGCAACAGGTAACCCCGCGCAATAGCCGCGGCTTTCATGGCCTGGTTGACCGCGCCGGCACCGATGGCCTGCACCTCGGCGCGGCCATGTTCGCGCACCACGCCGGCGATGGCACCGGCCACTGAGGTCGATCGAGAGTTGGCGGACACTTTGATCACGTCTACTTTGGCGCGTTCGATGTGCTCACTGTCATTTGCGTTGGGCTGGTTTGAGTAAGTATCCATTTTGGTTTCGTAATTGGTTCTATCTTCGTGACATATTGTAGCGGTATGAAACCAATATCATCTACGCCGTTTCTAAGAAGTTTCACCAATCACAGGAAGGCTTTAACCCAAAGGCGCAAACAAGCGCACGAAGCTCGCAAAGATTGACCGGCAACACAGTTCTTTCACAACAGCTCACAACAGCGACATCACGGCCTCACGAAATACCTGGGTGTGGTGGTCAATATCGGCTTCCGTCACCTCCGGCGAGATCAGTGCCATGTTGTGAAACGGCGTCATGAGAATGCCACGGTTGAGCGCGAACAAATGCATGTACGAGTCCAATTCGGCATCGGCCGCCGCCACAGCTTCGCCGCCATTCTGAGGCGCACTGGGCCGGAACCAATACTCGGCCCGACACCCCAGTTGCTTGACAATCCACGGCAACCCCAGCTCATCGATCACGCCCTGCACGCCGGCCGAAAAGTATTCCGCCATCGGAATCGTTTTGGCGAAATTGGCCTCGATCAGCACATGCTCCAGCGTGGCGCGCATTGCGGCCAGCGAAAGCGCATTACCAGCCAATGTGCCACCCAACCCACTCACATCGCCATGCGGGTTGTCGGTGAGCGCGGCGGCTCGGTCGGCCAGCGCCGCGCTCAGGCCAAACGCCGCACAGGGAATGCCGCCACCCAACGACTTGCCCACGGTCAAAATATCGGGCTCCAGATGGTGCGCCTGGGTGTAGCCGCCCGGTCCGGCGCACAGGGTATGCGTCTCGTCCAGAATCAGCAGCGTGCCGGCCTTGCGCGTCAAGTCGCGCAGTGCGTCGTGATAGCCCGGTTGGGGGTGAATGATGCCGATGTTGGTCATGGCCGGCTCAGCCAGCACACACGCCACATCCTTTTCGGCCAACGCCTGTTCCAGCGCCCTCACATCATTAAACTCGATGCACCGGGTGGTAAAGCCGGGGTTGATGGGGAAGCCGATGTTGCCGGGGCGCGGCACCACCTTGCGCCCATGCAGCGACACCAGCGCTTCGTCGACCGAGCCGTGGTAGCACTGGTTGAACACCAGAATGCGGTTGCGCTCGGTCATTTCGCGGGCCAGCCGGATGGCGTTTCGATTGGCGTCGGTCGCGGTCAGCGCCATTTGCCAGAACGGCAGCCCAAACCGCCGCTGCAACTCTGCGCTGACCCAGATCGCGTCCTCGGTCGGCAGCATATAGGTGAAGCCGCGTTGCGCCTGGGCAATGACCGCCTGCACGGTGGCATCCGGCGCGTGACCCGCCATTGCGCCGGTGTCGCCAAGACACAGATCCAGGTAGCGCTGGTCATCGACATCGATCAGGTGTGCGCCGTTGGCAGACTGGGCAAAGAGTGGGAAGCCGCCCGGCCAGCGCGTCATCCAGCTCATCGGCACACCGCCGAGCAGATTCTGTTGGGCCTTCTCGGCCAGCGCCTGCGATTTTGGATGTTGTGTCGCAAAGCGCACCTGCTCCAAACCCAATTGTTTGGTCAGACGGTTACGGTTGATATTGATGGTCTTCCTTGGATTTGTCACGAGTCACCTATTGAACAGGATCGCTTCCCTGAAAAGCATCCACATATGCATTAATTCTCGACCAGACTTTTTGAGTAGTCTCGGATCGTGAGAGGGTGTGTCGTAAGGGGGCAACACGTCAATGCACGCTGGAGTCTGGCAAGGCCAAATGGTCATTGCGAGCGCATAGGGTCGTGCCTTGCTGGTCATGAAAAGTGCCAACCCGGATGGCTCTAGATAGCACGAGTGGCAAGGGTTGAATGATGAAGACGAATAGAAAGACGAATAAGAATGACGTGAAATGAAATGATCGTGAGAGCTGGCGTTCTCCAGAAAATAATTTCTTTGGAAGGCAACGATTATAGTGACCGTCTATGCGGCGCGTCCTGACAATCACCTCACTTCTTTGTTTACTCATCGGCGGAACCCTGACTACACTGGCCCAGATTGGTGCCAATCAAGTCAATACCCAGATACCCACGCCGACCGCCAGGGCCACCCTGCCGGCGCCTCAGCCCAACCCCACTGCGATACTGCCGGCCAGCGCGCGCGTGCCCATCCTGATGTATCACTATCTCTCCGTGCCGCCACCCAATGCCGACAAATATCGGCTCGATTTATCGGTGACGCCTGAAAATTTTGAAGCCCAACTCAAATATTTGTCTGACAACGGCTACACGACCATTAGCCTGTATGACTTGCACGCGCATTTGAATCAGGGCAAGGCGTTGCCGGCCAAACCCATCATCCTGACCTTCGATGATGGCTATCGTGATGCCTACACGAATGCATTCCCGCTGCTCAAAAAATACAAGATGACGGCCACATTTTTTGTGGTCAGCGATTTTATCTATGCGGGCACTCCAGACTATCTGACATGGTTCCAGGTGATCCTGATGTCGAATGCGGGCATGAGCATCGAAAACCACAGCCGCACCCATCTGGATCTGCGCGGCCGCGATGAGGCTAAGCTGGCCTGGGAGTTTCTCGGCCCCCAGGAGTCCATCCAGTATTTCACCGGCAAACGGCCCATGTTCTTCTGCTACCCGAGCGGCAGATACGACGCCGGCCTCGTCAAGTTTCTGAAGAGTGCCAATATCCATGGCGCTGTCACCACCGAGTACGGCAATCTCCACACGCTGGCCGATGCCTACACCTGGAAGCGCCTGCGCATCCATGGCACCACGACGGTGGATCAGTTTGCCGCATTGATTCGATGAGCGGTGAGCGATGAGTGGTGAGCAAGGAGCATTAAGCAAAACGCCAGATGCTCATAGTCCGCTCATTGCTCTCCGCGCTCTGCTCACAGCTCGCTCTGTTAGGCTTCGCGGCACATGAGTTTATTCAAAACCGGCTTGCGCTATTTGTTGCGCCGGCCGCTGCAAAGCATTTTGTGCATCCTGGGTGTGGCGCTGGGTGTGGCCGTGGTTATTGCGATTGATCTGGCCAACGGTTCAGCCTCGCGCGCGTTCGAGCTGAGCACCGAGACTGTGGCTGGCAAAGCCACCCACCAGATCGTCGGCAGCAATGACAGCGTTGATGAGTCGGTGTATCGGCGTCTCAAAACCGAGCTCGGCATCGCTGAGGCCGCGCCCATCGTCACGGCCTATGCCACCGCCATTGAGCTCGACCAGCAGCCGGTGCGCGTGCTGGGTGTCGACTTATTTGCTGAGGGGCCGTTTCGCAACTACCTCGGCCAGGGCGGCTCCACCTTTATTCAAAATGGGTTGGCCCAGTTTTTGACCGAGCCCAACGCCCTGCTCATTGGCGAGGCCACGGCCCTGCGCTACAACCTGCAAACCGGCGTCACCCTCACCCTGCGCATTGGCAACACGCGCACGCCCTTTCGCATCATCGGCATCCTGCAACCCACCGACGACAACAGCCGGCGCGCCCTGGACGGCATCGCCATCATGGATATCGGCGCGGCGCAGGCGCTGTTCAACATGAATGGCAAACCCGGTCAGCCGGGCAAACCCGGTCAGCCGGGCAAACTCAGCCACATCGACCTGATCGCGGACGAGCGAACCGAAGAAGGCCGAGCCAGACTGGCCGAAATCCAAACCATTTTGCCGGCTGGGGTCCAGATCATCAAACCCAGCACCCGTAGCCAGAGCGTCGAAAGCCTCACCGACGCGTTCAAGCTCAACCTGACGGCACTCAGTTTGTTGGCGCTGGTGGTCGGCATGTTCCTGATCTACAACACGATTACGTTTAGCGTGGTGCAGCGCCGGCCGACGATTGGCACCCTGCGCTGCCTCGGCGTCACCCGCGGCGAAATCTTTCGCATGATCTTGCTGGAGACCTTGTTATTGGGCACTCTCGGCGGCCTGCTCGGGGTCGGCCTCGGCATCGTGCTGGGCCGGGGCGCAGTGGGGCTGGTCACCCAGACCATCAACGACTTGTATTACGTGGTGAATGTCCGTGACATCGCCGTGGACCCCCTGACCCTGCTCAAAGGCTTTGCCCTGGGCGTCGGCGCGGCGCTGCTGGCGGCGCTGGCCCCGGCCTACGAGGCCACCAGCATTCCTCCCGTCGGCGCGCTCAAGCGCAGCAGTGTCGAGGGCCGCGTGCGAAAAATATTGCCGTATGTAGCCGCCGTCGGCGTGGCCATGTTCCTGGCGGGCGGCGGGATGTTGCTGCTGACCAAAGTGCTGGTCATCAATCTCGCCGGCATCTTCGGCGTGCTGATTGGCATCGCATTGGTCTCGCCACTGGTGACCATCGCCTTTATGCGCATGGCCTCGCCAGTGCTGGGCCGGTTCATCGGCGTGATTGGACGCATGGCACCGCGCGGCGTCGTGAATTCCATCTCGCGCACCGCCATCGCCATTGCATCGCTGCTGGTGGCGGTCTCGGTCATCATCGGCTTGCAAAGCATGATTGGCAGCTTCCGCAACACGGTGCAAAGCTGGCTGGATGTGTCGCTGGCGGCTGATATCTTTATCACCCCACCCTCGGCCGGCGTCGGCGATGCCCAGAGCGCCATCGCCCCCCAGATCATCGACGAGTTTCGCGCCCTACCCGGCGCGGGTGATGTGACGCTGTTGCGGCGGGTCAATATTGAAACCCAGGTGGTGGCCGCGGCAGATGCGCCGCGTGATGACACCGGCTGGCGCACCACCACGCTCACCGCGATTGAGTCTGTGCACGAGCGGCCCGACAAGGAATTCCTGTGGAGCGAGCGGCCAGTGAACAGCGTGTGGGCGAGCATGACCGGTCAGGATGAGGTGCAGGTGTCCGAGCCGTTTGCGAATAAGTTCGGCGTGACCCAGCAGAATAATTTGCTGGCCGTGCGCACGAATGCGGGCGAACGCACCATGCGCGTGGTCGGTGTGTTCTACGACTACGCCAGCGATGCCGGTGTGGTGCGCATGCGCCGCGATCTGTATCAGCGCGACTGGGCCGACGACAAGGTCTCGTCCATCGCGCTGTATTTGCCGGCCGATAGTGCTATTACGGCCCAGAGTCTACGCACCCAGTTCTCGGGCCGCGACCTGCTCATCAGTGCCAATCGCGAGTTGCGCGACAACGCGCTGCAAGTGTTCGACAGAACTTTTGCCATCACCAGCGCGCTAAATCTACTGGCCACGGTCGTCGCCTTCATCGGCGTGCTCAGCGCCCTCATGGCACTGCAAATCGAGCGCACCCGCGAGCTGGGCATGTTGCGCGCCAACGGCATGACGTTGAACCAGTTGTGGCGGCTCACTCTGCTCGAAACCGGGCTGATGGGCGGCACGGCCGGTATTTTGTCGATGCCGGCGGGCTTGTTGCTGGCCGTCATCCTGGTCTACATCATCAACCTGCGCTCGTTCGGCTGGACCATTCGCCTAGACCTACAGTGGACGACGTTTGCCCAGGCGCTGGCCGTGGCGGTTGTGTCAGCGTTGCTGGCCGCGATCTATCCCATGCTGCGGCTGGGCAAAATCGCCATTGCCAGCGCGGTGCGGCAGGAGTAGCTAGACACGGACACGCGAAGATTGAATAGGGTTCGTGCCACTCTGCATCGCAGTGTAAATGAGAGCAACGCGCATCTAAAAATGCAATGCCGTCTTCACTGTGCGTAATAAAAAATCTGACGTTCTTGATAGTGCTGTAAATCGGCGCTTGATGTTGCGCCGGCAAATCCTGCACCGAGAAAGATAGGGTGAACTCGCGCAGCCGCGGCAGCGCAAACCAAAAGGCAATGCCGGTTCCTTGCGCCAGCACCAGCGCCATCGAGGAACCCCACACGTAGTTCAGGAACTCGCGCCGGCTCACACCATCAACACTTTTTGCTGCGGCTGTCATGGCCTCACCTCCAGAATATAGATGAACGTCGGGGGTGTGACTACGATAACGGGCGACTGGCTTTAGGCAACTGCGCATCGTCGCCGTTCGATAAGACAGTTCGCGCAGAAAATCCAGGCTGCCCAGTCCGGATATAACACTGCAAGTCGGTAAGATCCAAAATGTCTGACATCCCGGAGATGTCAGTCCTCTCACTCACAGATAATCAAGGCAACATGAACAGATTTGCACCCACCTTCGACTATGTGCGCAACCTGGTCCACACGGATCAGCTTCCCTCGTCCGTGTTCGGCGTCACCGATGCGGGCGGCCACACCGAGATTCAGTCATTTGGCACCTGGCCCACGGGGCAGGCCGTGCAGAATACCGATCCCTATCTGCTGTTCTCGGTGACCAAGCCCGTGGTCGGGTTGGCGTTCATGCAACTGGTCGAACGCGGTCTGGTGAATTTGCAACACGAGGTGAAACAGTATTTGCCGGATTTTGGGACCGGGCGAGCCGACAAGGTGTTGGTGTGGCATTTGCTCACTCACACCAGCGGCATGTCTGAGCCGGCGCTGACCGAGGCCAACGGTGGTGCGCTGCGCGATCAATTGCCGCATACCGGGGCCAACTTTCTGGCCGGCAGCTTCAAGCAATATAGCAATATGGCCTTCGCCGCATCGCAAGCCATTTTGGAGCGCGTCACCGGCCTGTCTCTCGAAGACTACCTGCAGCAAAATCTGTTTGGGCCGCTGGGCATGACCTCGACGTCCTTCAACACCTACGAGCGCAATCCCGCAGGGTTTTTGCCGATGCAGGGTATTGAGAAAGTCGGCCTCAACTATGATGGTTTTCTACAGCTCAAACATCCGGCCGCCGGCTTGTTTAGCAGCGCGCCAGACTTGCTGAAGCTCGGCCAGTGTTTGCTCAATGACGGCGTGCACGAGCACGAGGGTGGCCGGGGACAGGGTCACATCCTTGGCAAAACCACCTTGCGCGAGATGATTCGGCCGCAAACCGCCGGCATTCCCGCCATTGTGCCGAACGAGTGGCCGGACGATTGCGAGTTTGGACTGACGTTCATCCGGCCGGTGCGCACCCAATCCATTGTCCACAAAAATATCTATGGCCACAACGGCTGGGGCGGTTGCAAGTTCTGGATGTATCCCGAAGAGGGCGTGGCGTTCGTGCTGATGACCAACCTGATGGACCCCAGCCTGCACGGCGTCGATCTGGACATGGTTCACAACGTGTTCTCGGCCAGCCTGTAACTTTTCAAGTCGGGGCAGATTTGGACAGAATGAACAGAATTTAACGAAATGCAGACGTGTTCCATTCTGTTAAATTCTGTTCATTCTGTCCAAAATCCCCGTCCTATCAGTCACGATCATTGTGAACATCGTCTACCTCGCGCCCTTCGCGTTTTCGCCCAAAGCCACAGTCAGTGCACGGATGCTGCCGATTGCCACGGCACTGGTTCGACACGGCCACCGCGTCACCATTCTCATACCACCCTACGACAACCCGGCTGATGCCGGGAAATGCTGGGAGGTGGAAGGGGTGAGGCTGGAGAACGTGGCCGGTGGCGGCTTCTCGTTGCTGCGCATGGCTCAACAGATGGCGGCGCGGGTGCGCGAACTTCAGCCCGATGTGCTGCATGTGTTCAAGCCGGTTGGCCCCGGCGCGCTGGCCATGTGGCTGCTGCTGCGTACGGCACCGCGCTATGTCACCAAGGTGGGCAACGTCATTGTCGACAACGACGACTGGGAGGGCAAAGGCGGCTGGCTGGATGTAAACCCCTACCCGTCATACCAAAAATGGGTGCTGGCGTGGCAAGAGCGCTGGGCGCTGCAACACGCCGGCCTGATCACCTGCGCCAGCCACACGCTGGCGGCGCGCTCGCGCGAGTTGGTGAATCTCTTGCAACCCACTCCATTTCTGGCCATGAAGCCGATCATTGTGTTGCCGAATGGGCCGGATGCGTCTTTGCGGGAACAGGTGCGCGCGGCGGAGCTTAAACGGGCGGCCTTGCGCGAGCAATTTGGCTGGGCCGGCCAGCACATCGCCATCTATGCCGGCACGGTGCCGCATGGCCACGACATGGATGTGGCCGTGCGGGCCGTGCAAACTGTGCGCACAAGTGCAGCGGGCAAGCTGCGTTGGGTCATCATCGCCACCGGCGATGGATTGCCCACGCTGCGCGAATCGGTGTCAGAAGCAGGGTTGGATAACATGGTCGAGTGGCACAGCTTTATGCCGCATGCGCAGTTGGTGGAGCGGCTGGTGGCGGCCGATGTCGCGCTCTACCCCTATCGCGACACGAATATTAACCGTGCCAAGTGCAGCGGCAAAGTCATCGACTACATGGCCTGCGCAAAACCCATGGTGGTCAGCGACGTGGGCATGAACCGCGTGTATCTGGAGAACGGCATGAGTGGGCGGCTCACCCCACCCGGCGATGCCGAGGCATTTGCGTCCGCCCTGCAAGAGTTACTGGCGTCTCCTGAGGCGGCCGAGCGCATGGGCCGCGCCGCGCAAACACACCTGTGGCAACATTTTGGCTGGGAGGCGCGGGTGAGTGAGTTGGAGCGGATTTATTCGGCATGATCGTCGACGACGTCGTCGACGTCGAGGTCGACGATCCTCTCCCCTCACTACGGCACGCGCCGCGATTTGGCCGGATCCTGAAGTGCGAACCAGACCAGCAGGCTACCGATGATGAGAATGACCGAGTTGACCACAAATGCGCCGCTCGGCTCAAACGCATAGACCGCACCCATGGCAATCGGCCCGATCACCTCGCCGGTCGAGCGGGCAAAGGTGTACAGGCCAAAGCCCTGACCACGCGCCTTGCCGCCCATCATGTCCGAGGCCAGTGCCTGCTCGGCTGGGGTGGCGGCTGAATAGGTCACGGCTTCGGCTGCGACGAACAGCGATAACAAAATCAGGGCAATCGGCACGGCATAGCCCAGCACACGAATAGACTCCGATGCCGGCACGATCACGGTCACCAGGGGAATAAACAGCGACAGGATGGCGCTACAAATCAGCCCCACGACCATCACTGGCTTGCGGCCAAATCGGTCTGCATACCGGCCCATGCGCGCCGGCAACGTCCCCCACACGATGGCAGCTGGAATGTAGGCGAGCGCGATGAGCTCGGGGCGCGGCGTGATGTGATCCTCAAGGTAGCGCAGGATGAACGGCATCAGCCCGTAGGCCGAGGCACTGGTGAGGGCGATGATGGCCATGAGCACATACAGCTGCGGGTTCACCTTGCCGGATGTAGGCGAAGTCGCCTCAGGTTCGGCTTGGGCGATAAATTTGGTGTCATACAGCCGCCGCCATGCCAGCACAAAGGCCGCCACGGCCACCACCGCAAAGATCAGAAACATGCGCGTCCAAGCTTCGGGGGTAATGGTGACGCCCTCGGGACCCAGGCCGTAGATGACGATGATGGGCACGGCAATCGCAGCACCCAATAACCCACCCCGGTATTGCGCCTGCTCGGTATACCCGAAACTAGCGCCACGGCCCGCAGTCTTGGCCAGGTCCGCCGTCATGGTCAGCCCGGCCAGCAAAATGGTGCCCAGTCCTAATCCCTGGATAATCTGACCGGCGTACAGCATGAAACGGCCAAAGTTGAGGGTGCCAACAAACAGGACCGTGCCGCCAATTTCAAACGTGAACGAGCGGGTATAGGCAAAACAGACCATGGACACGGCAATGAGTGCGATGCCGCCGAGCAGGAAGACCTTGCGGCCATACTTGTCGATGGCGCGGCCAATGATGGGCCGGGGCAACGCCGTCATCAGCGCGCGCAGTGCCCACAGGAAACCGACATCGAGCCCTTCAGCACCAACTGTTTTGGAATACAGCGGCAACAGACCGTTCAACACCGTGACGCCGAAACACGCCAGAGAGATGACCTGCTGCAATGAAACTAGTTGTTGACGGGCGCTGGGAATTTGGGGAGTGCTGTCTTGCGATCCGATGGGGGTGTCCTTTGCAATATCCGTTTCGGTGGCTGCGCGTTTGCGTAGCAAGGGGGATTCGGGGGTATTTTGTTGAGTGGCATTCCTGTCAGTCGACGATGCTTCTACATTGCGCACAGCAGCGCCATCGCGCTGTGCAGACTCCACGGCCCCAGTTTTGAACGGCTCGTCCATAGCGTGCAGATATTCTACCTGTTAAAGCAAATGCTCAGATTAGCGGATAATGACACTCAGATGACAGTTCAACCTACGAACCAGGCCGCGCGCCGGTTGCACAATAGTGGGCCGGGTGATGTCCGTGTCGGCAGCGGCATCCGTATTGTGCTGGTGATGGTGCTAATGTGGATGCTGGTCGCCTGTGGCGGGGCCAGCCAGACGGCCAAGCCGGTGGTGAGCGTGGTGACGCCGGTTGAAGGTGCGCGTTTTGGTATAGGTGAAGTCATTACATTGCAGGTGGCGGCGGCATCGAGCAACAATGTTGAGCGGATTGAGTTGCGCGCCAACAATGCCATTGCCGGAACCGCCACGAATCCTGAACCTTCATTAACGTTCTCCAGCCGGATCGACTTTACGCCGCCGCAGGCTGGGTCATACGCCTTTGCAGTGCTGGCCTATGACAGCGCCGGCAACACCAGCGACCCATTTTTACTCAATGTGCTGGTGGGTGAGGAGCTGCTGTTTAGTGTGCCGCAGCCGACTCAGCCCGTGGCGCCCACCACGACCCCGCCACCCGGCATCGTCGGTGGCAACGGCTGCGACCTGAGCGCGCAATTTGTGGCCGATGTGACCATTCCTGATGGCACTGAAGTGGCGGCCGGTAAGCCATTTGTCAAAACCTGGCGGCTGCGCAACACCAGTTCGTGCGCGTGGGAGAGCGGCTACAAGCTCAAATTTCTCTCGGACGAGATCATGGGGGCTGCGCCTGAGCTGTCGATTCCCCCGACACCCAAGGATGCCGAGGTCGATATCAGCGTGCAGCTGATGGCGCCGAGCGCGGCCGGCACCTACACTAGCACCTGGCGGTTGTTGGAGCCGGGCGGCAAACTATTCGGCAATCGCCTCTGGGCATCGGTTAAGGTTCCTTAGCGAAGATCATGAGCAGATATCAGATATCAGAAGTCAGATATCAGATATCAGATATCAGAAGTCAGATGTCAGATGTCAGATGTCAGAGGATACAAATCTGACATCTGACATCTGACATCTGACTTCTGACTTCTGACATCTCAAATACGTATGGCAGACACAACTGAACTTACCATCGAGCTTTTTCGTGAGACGGCCAACAAGATCGAGCAGGAGGTGTCGGGCGTCATCGTCGGCCAGACCGATGTGATTCGGCACACCCTGATCGCGATCATCGCCGGCGGCCATGTGCTGTTGGAGGGCGTGCCGGGGCTGGGCAAAACCAGCCTGGTGCGCACATTTGCCGACGCGCTGGATCTGCGCTTCTCGCGCATCCAGTTCACGCCGGACCTGATGCCCAGCGACATCGTCGGCACCGATATTCTCGAAGACCAGGAGAATGGCAAGCGCGCCTTTCGTTTCCAGGCCGGTCCAGTGTTTGCCAATCTGGTGCTGGCCGACGAGATCAACCGCGCCACGCCCAAAACGCAGTCGGCGCTGCTGGAGGCGATGCAGGAGCGCACTGTCACGATCATGGGCCGCACCTATGCCGTCAGCGCGCCGTTCTTCGTGCTGGCCACCCAGAACCCGATCGAGATGGAAGGGACCTATCCGCTGCCGGAAGCCCAGCTCGACCGGTTCATGTTCAAATTGAATGTGACCTTCCCCAAAACCAGCGAACTCGTGTCCATCATCGAGATGACCACGGGCGACAAGGCCCGCCGCGCCAAAAAGATGACCAACGGCAATATGCTGGTGGCAATGGGGCAATTGGCCCGTCAGGTGCCGGCCTCGTCCGAAGTGATGCAATATGCCGCGGGCCTGATCGCGGCCACCCACCCCGACAGCGAAGATGCCGGCGATATGGTGAAGCGGTTTGTGCGCTATGGCGCCAGCCCGCGCGGCGCACAGGCATTGCTGCTGGGTGGCCGGGTATTGGCACTGCTAAAAGGCCGGTATAACGTGGCATTGGACGATCTGCGCGAACTGGCCCCAGCCGCCCTGCGTCACCGCATCCTGCTCAATTTTGAGGGCCAGGCCGAGGGCATCCGCACCGATGATGTGGTAACCGATTTGGCTGGGAAAGTAAAGGTGTAAAGGGATGACACTGTGAAGGTGTGAGAATGTGCTGGAGCATTGCGCAGTTGTAGGGGCAAAGCAGCGGGCTCGGGTATGGGTTTGAATGGCGATGAGCCCGCTGTTTTGCCTCTACTCTTGTACCAACGCTGGCATATACGCACGCGGTGTCAATCCAGTTGGGGTTGGCCCAGGTGTAGCGGTTGTGGTGGCCGTGGCCCCGGCGCGCGGTGTGGTCGTTGGGGTGGATGTCGCCGTTGCTGTGGCATTGCCCATGGGTGTTCTTGTGGGCGTGGCTGTGGCCGTCGCCGTGGCGCTGCCATGTTGTGCGGGGCAGGCAGAGCTGCTGGGCCGGCCACCCACCGTACTGAGATAGCACCAGGCCGTTGGCTCGAATCCACCCGGCACATGCCCGCCGCCCTGGGCGATGTAGAAGGTGAGATCCAGGCCCGCGCAACGGGTGGCCAATTGACCTTGCGCCTGACTGTAGGCATAGGATTTCACCACTTTGCCACCCACGGTGCCGGGCAATGTCTTCTCAGTTTGCGAGCTGACGAGAACGGTGTAGCAGCCGGCTGCATCGCCCCAACCTGCCCAGGTCGACGAGGCGTAATCCTGATCCAACGCGGGAGGCGCTGTATCCTCGAGCTCACTGCCATTGGGCGGCAATTGGCCGTGGATGTCGAGAATATGAGCGGGACGGGTGACACCGGGGGCCGTGAATAAGGTGGGTTTGGGAGTCCAGAAGCCAAACTCGCTGACTTCGCCGCAGGTGATGTCGCTGCCAGCGGCCGGTGCGTTACCGGCTACGTTGCCATCACAATAGAACGTGCCCGACAACGGCACAATCGCCTTCACCTTATTGCGCGTGCGTGGATCGGCATACAGGTAATAGGCAAATCCTGCACCTCTCGACTCGCCCACGGCATAGATTTTGTTGGGGTCGATGGCCATGCCCAGGAGGGCTGTGTTGGCCGTGGCTTTGATGATCAGTTGATTGATGAAGTCAACATCGTCATAGGGCTGCCCGCTCTCGTCCATGCGAAATCGCCAGCCCGAACCATCGATGGCCGCGGCAGCCGGAATGTTGTTGCGCCCCTGCGCCGATAGCAAAACGGCGCCGTTATCGTCATTCAGCACCGCGCTCTTCCACGCTTCGCTCAGACCCATATTGCCGCCATCGCCGTGGAGATGAATGACCAGCGGCCGCCCCGCAGCCGGCGCGGGATAACCGGAGACGGCATAGACAAAATTGCGCGTCACGCCGCTCACCGCGATATTGCCGAAGGTGGCCGCACCCGGCGCTGGAGTTGCCTGTATGGATTCAATCGTGTGTTGAGCAACGGCGTTGTTTTGCGCGGCGACGCAGATACCCACCAGCGAGAGCGTGAGTGTGATCGGCAAAAGGTGTAGACAAATGGATTTGATGTTCATTGAATTGAAGATTAGGTTCGCCGTCTGACCTCTCATTGTCTGTGAATGAATTCACTTGAGCTTAATCTGACCAGTCTGATAAAAACAGATTTTGGGCAGAATAAAAAAATAGACGTTATCGAGAATAAAGACGGATTTAGTACTGTTGAATCTTGCGAGATAACCGCCATTGATGCTTAGCTTAAATAATGGCTTGACATCCAAATATATTTGCCCAATAGCTCAAGATTTAGGGTTTCAGGAAGCCATCTATATGTTGTAAAATTGCCTGCTCAAAATATCCTAGTTTACTGATACACACTAATTTCTGAGTCATGCTAAAAGAGATTTTCCTCGTTCGCCACGGCCACCCCAAGCAAGGAACCGGCATCGCCTACGACCGCGTGCCCGGCCCTCCGCTTTCGGATGTGGGTCGCGAAGAGGCGCGTGTGGCCGGCCTATTTTTGGGCCACATGCACATTCAACAGATTTACAGCTCACCCCTGGATCGGGCCCACGAAACGGCGACGTTGATTGGTCAGCAATTGGCGCTCACCCCCGTGATTGAGCTGGCGCTGGCCGAACACCGCAAGGAAGAGACGTTCGAGCAGGTAAAACAACGGCTGCAGGATGTGATCACCCGGCTGGATGCCGAACCCTTCGAGCGCATCGCTCTGGTCGCCCACGGCTCGCCCATCAAAGCGCTGTTGCTGACGTTGACCCAGGAGCGGATCAAGCTCGACGACTATCGCTTCGCTAACGGCAACCATGTGCCCACGGCCGGCGTGTGGCATGCCCGCCGCAACGCGGACCCAACGACCATGCCGCAGTGGGAACTCGACCTCATCTTCAAACCCATCGTGGCCGCGCCGGTCGGCCATTTCGCAGTCTAGACGTTTTAGATGGACTCCAATTCAAAGTTGGAGTCCATCTCGTATAAGCCCCTAAACACCATGCAAGTCACCACCGGCAAAGCCAAAGGCCGCAGACTCAAGGCCGTCCCCGGCGATACCACCCGCCCGATCACCGACAAAGCCAAGCAGGCCCTGTTCAACATTTTGCAGGACGATGTCGCCGACACGGTGTGGCTGGATCTCTTTGCCGGCACGGGGGCGGTGGGGATTGAGGCGCTCAGTCGCGGGGCCAAACAGGTCACCTTCATCGATCGAGCGCGCATTGCGGCCAATATCATTGCCGAGAACTTGCGTGCCACCCAGCTAGAGGCCAGCGGCCGCGTGCTCAACACCGACGCATTTGTCTATCTGGCCGGCACCGTCACCACCCGCTACGATTTCATCTACGTGGCCCCGCCCCAATATCACAGCCTGTGGTCGGGCGCGCTGCTCAAGATCGACCAACAACCCAACTGGCTGGCCGAGAACGGCGAAGTCATCGTCCAGATCGACCCGCGCGAGTTCGACACGCTGGCACTGGACAATCTCGAGCTCACCGAGCAGCGCAAGTATGGCCGCACGCTGCTGTGTTTTTACGGGAGGAAGTAGTCAGAAGTCAGAAGTCAGAAGTCAGACAGTAATAATGAGTTTCTTGTCTGAGTTCTGACATCTGAGTTCTGACATCTGACATCTGACTTCTGACTTCTGACTTCTGACTTCTGACTTCTGACTTCTGAGTTCTGAGTTCTGATTACTTCCCTCTCCCCACAATCACCATCGGCACCGGATCCAGCGAGTCGGTCAGGGTGGCGTCGGAGGTGCCGCTGATCCAGAGGCCGGT
>Ga0105048_10003532_pt1 | contig 25621 bp, 21 predicted proteins | sample MAT05_FD_78382 | JGI IMG/M metagenome (GOLD analysis project Ga0105048, IMG submission 78382) | Freshwater microbial communities from Lake Fryxell liftoff mats and glacier meltwater in Antarctica - MAT-05 | ecosystem: Environmental > Aquatic > Freshwater > Ice > Liftoff microbial mat | place... | reverse complement strand
TTTTCTGGGGTTGATCGGGCCTGGAAACCCCTTGATTTGCAAAGGGTTTCCACACCGGTGCCCGAGCATTCCCAGAGGTTCCCCGACTTATGCGTAATAGGGAGGGCGTTGCCCCGGGCTATGATGTCCCAGCCCTTCGGGCTGAAGAGGGGCACCTGGTTTTCAGGCCAACGGCCTGGCACAACGTAGCCCGGGGCAACGCCCCGGGTACTGGCGCCGCGACGACAATACCCGCATGACTCTCCCGCCCGACCTCCCGCCGCGCGACCCCATGCTCGTCCGCCACGGGCGGATGCGCCTCCTCGGCGCCTTCGTGCCCGCGATGGGCATCTCGGCCCGGCGCGGCGACACGGTCGTGGTCCGCACCGAGCGCGGCCAGGAGATCGGCGAGGTGCTCTGCCCGGCGACGCCGGAGGCGCTGAGTGCCATCCCCGACGCCACGAAGGGGGACATTCTCCGCGTCGCGGTCGCCGAGGACCGGGCGAAGCTGGCCCACCTCGCGGACGTGGAGAAGAAGGAGTTCGCCGCCGCCGAGAAGCTGATCGCGTCGCACCGGCTGGCGATGCAACTCGTGGACGTGGAGCACCTGTTCAGCGGCGAGCGGATCATCTTCTACTTCCTGGCCGAGAGCCGCGTGGACTTCCGCGAGCTGGTCCGCAGCATGGCGCGGGAGTTCCACACGCGGATCGAGCTGCGGCAGATCGGCGTCCGCGACGAGGCCCGGCTGAAGGCCGACTACGGCGACTGCGGCCGGCCGGTGTGCTGCAACACGCACCTGGTGGTGATGCCGCCGGTGAGCATGCGGATGGCCAAGCTCCAGAAGGCGACGCTCGACCCGAACAAAATCAGCGGCCGGTGCGGCCGGCTGAAGTGCTGCCTCCGCTACGAGCAGGACGTGTACGAGGAGGTGCAGCGCGAGCTGCCGCCGGTCGGCAGCCGGGTGGTGACCGCGAAGGGGCAGGGGCGCGTGCTGGCGCACGAACTCCTCGCCCGCCGGCTTCTAGTGGAGTTCGAGGACGGACGCCGGTTGCCGGTTCCTGTAGTAGAAGTGCTGACGCGGTTGTAGACGCGCGGCGAGCGGCCGGCGTGAGCGGGCTGTTGTCTGTCGCATGAGTCGCGCCCGGGAACAGCCCGCTCACGCGGGCCGCTCGCCCGGCAATCTGATCCCGAGGGTGAATTGGACCCGAAATTCCTCGACCTGACCCGCGGCGACCCGCGGTACGCCTACGAGGCCTACGAGTTCGTGTGCGACGCCGTCGGGTTCACCCAGGACCGGCTCGGCCGCACCGACATCGAGGCCGGCGAGGACGAGAACCACGTCAGCGGCGAGGAACTCCTCCGCGGCGCGTGCGCGATGGCCGTCCGCGACTTCGGCCTGATGGCGGCGGTCGTGTTCCGCCGCTGGGGCATCCGCACCACCGACGACTTCGGCACCATCGTCTTCAAGCTGATCGACGCCGACCGGCTGAGCCGGTCCGACGACGACGACCCGGACGACTTCCACGAGCTGTTCGACCTGGAAAAGGTGCTCCTCGACGGCTTCGAGCTGACGGTGACCGACCGCCCGCGGCGGGGGGAGCGATGACCGGTCAGAAGCTCCGCCTCGCCGTCGCAGCTCTGCTCCTCCTCGGGTGGCTCGGGTGGCTCGGCTACACCGCGTGGGCGAAGTACCGCGGGCCGGTGGTGTCGCGCTCGCAGGCGGCGGCCGCGACGCTTGCCGTCGTCGCCCGGGTGCCCGGCGGCGACGGGCCGCAGGTCGTGGAGGTGTCCGAAGTGCTGACCGGTGCGAAGCCGGACGGCCCGTTGACGGTGACGAACGTGGCGGACGCGGCCGGGTACGACGGGCCGGGAGAGTACCTGTTGCTCTTGGCAAAGGGGCGCGGCGACACGTTTGCCGTGGTCGGCCAACTCCGGGCGCCGGGGTACGACGGCGTCGGTGCGCCGACGGTGTACCGGTGGACGCCGGCGGTGCGGGCGCAGGCGGAGGCGCGGTTCCGGTGAACCTTCGCGGTCGGGGGCGCGTCCGTGGTGCGGCTTTTCGGGTTGAAGCGAAACGGGGGCGGACCTACTCTGACCCTCCGCGGGTCGTGCTCGCGTAGCTCAGTGGTAGAGCGGCGCTTTTGTAAAGCGCGGGTCGTGGGTTCAAATCCCTCCGCGAGCTTATCCCCACCGGGGCGTCGGGTTCGTACAACAGCCGGGGCGGAGGGCTGAATCGAAGGAAGTCGGGTAGGTGGCAGAGTGGTCAATTGCACCAGGCTGTAAACCTGGCCTCTCACGAGTTCGGGGGTTCGAATCCCTCCCTACCCATTCGGGAGTGGCAAGGGGCAAGGGGCGAGGGGCAAGACAGAACGAACACGGCTGTCTTGCCCCTCGCCCCTTGCCCCTTGCCCCTCCCGCGGAACGCGGGTGTAGCTCAGCGGTAGAGCTCTTGCCTTCCAAGCAAGATGTCGTGGGTTCAAATCCCATCGCCCGCTCTGGCCGGCCGGCCGCGCGGCCCGTATCAATCCCACGGTCGCCGGCGCCGCGGGCGGATTCGCTGCTGTAGCTCAGTTGGTAGAGCACCTCCTTGGTAAGGAGGAGGTCATGGGTTCGAATCCCATCAGCAGCTCTCGGACGTGACGCGGCCCGCCGGACCTCGGCGACCCCGGCCGCCGACCAACCGGACACACCACTAAGGGAGCGGAGAGCGATGGCGAAGGGCAACTTCGAGCGAACCAAGCCGCACGTCAACGTCGGCACGATCGGCCACATCGACCACGGCAAGACCACCACGACCGCGGCGATCCTGGCCCGCAACGCCCACGTCAACGCGCTGAAGGACTTCAAGTCCTACTCCGAAATCGCCAAGGGCGGCATCGTCCGCGACGCCAACAAGACGGTCACCATCGCCGTCTCGCACGTCGAGTACGAGAGCAACGACCGCACCGTCGCGGGCGCCGACGCCCTGGCGTACAAGGACCTGATGGACTACCCGGGCATCGACAAGATCGACTTCAGCCAGCCGATCAAGGGCCGCCACTACGCCCACATCGACTGCCCCGGGCACGCCGACTACATCAAGAACATGATCACCGGCGCCGCCCAGATGGACGCCGCCATCCTCGTCGTCGCCGCCGACGACGGCCCCATGCCGCAGACCCGCGAGCACATCCTGCTCGCCAAGCAGGTCGGCGTGCCGAAGGTGGTCGTGTACCTCAACAAGTGCGACAAGGCCGACCCCGAGCTGATCCCGCTCGTGGTCATGGAGCTCCGCGACCTCCTCAACAAGTACGAGTTCGACGGCGACAACATCCCCATCGTCTACGGCCGGTCGAAGGAGGCGCTCGAGAACCCGAAGGACGACACGCTCGACGGCCCGAAGTCGATCGACGCCCTGATGTTCGCCCTCGACACCTTCGTGCCCCTCCCGGTCCGCGAGGAGGACAAGCCGTTCCTCATGTCCGTCGAGGACGTGTTCTCGATCAAGGGCCGCGGCACCGTGGCCACCGGGCGCGTCGAGCGCGGCCAGGCCAAGGTCGGCGACGAGGTCGAGATCATCGGCCTGCGGAAGGACAGCATCAGGACCGTGCTGACCGGCGTCGAGATGTTCCAGAAGACGCTCGACAAGGCCATCGCCGGGGACAACGTCGGGGCGCTGCTCCGCGGCATCGAGCGCGACGGCATCGAGCGCGGTCAGGTCATCGCCAAGCCGGGCTCGATCCAGCCGCACCGGAAGTTCGAGGCCAGCATCTACGTCCTGTCGAAGGACGAAGGCGGCCGCCACACGCCGTTCTTCAGCGGGTACAAGCCGCAGTTCTACTTCCGCACGACCGACGTGACCGGGAGCATCGCCCTGCCCGCCGGCGTCGAGATGTGCATGCCCGGCGACAACGTGAAGGTGTCCGTCGAGCTGATGGAGGGGATGCCGGTCGCCATGGACGAGGGCCTCCGGTTCGCCATCCGCGAGGGCGGCCGCACCGTCGGCTCCGGCGTGGTGACCAAGATCCTGGCCGAAGACCCGCCGGCCAAGAAGTAGTCTGCCGTCCGTCGTCATTCGTCCCTCGTCATTCGACCTGACGGCAGCGAGGAACGCCCCGCGGCGAGTCCAGTGCCCGAATGACGGATGACGAGGGACGAAAGACGACCCGGTCGAAGGAGCGTAGCTCAGTTGGTAGAGCAGTGGTTTCCAAAACCACCGGTCGGGGGTTCGAGTCCCTCCGCTCCTGCTCCCGGCTCGAATCGTACCCCCGGCCCGTAACCCTGCCGGCCCAGCCCCCGACGTTCGCACCGGGGGGCGAGGGCCGGCCGGGTCGTTCGAGGCAAGGCCCGCCCGACGGCGAACCGGACTCGCAAAGGACGAACGATGGCGACCGCCGTGGAACCCAGCCCGCCCACCCAACCGCGGACCCCCAGCACGACCGGCGGGCTCGTCCTCGCCAGCCTCCTCGGGGCGGTCTACGTGCTGGCGTCGCTGGCCGTGGTGCTGTACGCCATCCCGACGATCTGGGCCGAGAACGTCACCCCGAAACTCGGCGGCGCCATGGTGTCCAAGCCGCTCCTCATCCAGGTCGCGGTCGCCGCGCTCGTCGGCCTGTGGTACTTCGGCACGTCGCTCGCCGGCGCCCACCCGCCGAAGGGGCTCCGCGGCGGCATCTTCCTGATGATCTCGACGCTCTTCACCGCCTTCTTCCTCGGCCGCGCCGCGGGGCTGGCGTTCGGCGGCGGGGCCGGACAGGTCGCCGCGGTCGTCGTCGTCGGGGCGGTGGTGTTCTTTGCGTTCCGATTGTTCACCGGCGCCCGCGGCCCGCGCTGGATGGTGTCGCTCGAAGAGCAGGGCTGGTTCCACGGCCACACCTACAAGCGGGTCCTCGGCCGGCTGATCCGCCGCCTCACGATCCTCGGCATCCTCCTGGTCGGGTTCAGCGGCGTCTACTCGCTGATTTCTCAGGGGACGCTCCCGGACCACTGGGACATCACGATCCCGTTCACCGAGAAGCCGGAGGGCGGGCTGAAGACGTTCCGGCTGCTGCCGGACTTCAAGTACACCGCCCCCCTGCTGCTGGCGGCGCTGACGCTGTGGGTCGCGTACCGGGCCGTGAACATGCCCATGTTCGCCGAGTTCCTCATCGCCACCGAGGCGGAGATGAACAAGGTGTCGTGGTCGAGCAAGAAGCGGCTGGCGCAGGACACCGTGGTGGTGCTGGTGTGTACGATCTTCATGGCCCTGTTCCTGCTGAGCGTGGACCTGTTCTGGGGCTGGCTGCTGAGCCGCGAGGCGGTCGGCGTCCTCCCGAGCCGGAGCCAGACGGAGCAGAAGGGCGGCCCGGTTCAGGCGGCCCGGTGGTGATGCCGAATTGAGACGACGGTAGTCCGGTATCCGCCCCGGGGCGTTGCCCCGGGCTAGGTTGTCCCAGCCCTTCGGGCTGAAGAGTGCTCCCGGGTTTCAGGCCAACGGCCTGGGATAGCATAGCCCGGGGCAACGCGCCGGGTGGGTCCAGGCGGCCCGCTGGTGAGTACCACGGACGGGTGCGGTTGACCGAGTTGCGGTTTGAAGCGGAAGCCCGTCCGGCGCCCCCGGGCGGGCTTCGCACCTTACAAGCCAGGTTCCCATGACCGACGAGACCACCCCCGACGCCCCGCCGCCCGAGTCGGCCCCGGAAGCGGAGCCGCAGGCGGCGTTACCCGAACCGACCCCGGAGCCGCTCGCGGCATTGCCCGAAACCCCTGCGGAACTGCCGGCCGAGGAACCCGCAGCGGAGACGGTCGCCGAGGAGGAAGCCGAGGCCGAGCCGGAACCCGAGTCCGAACCGGAGTCCGAACCGGAGTCGGAACCCGAGGAGGAGCCGGCCGCGGTCGAGGCGGCCCCGGCCGAGGAACCCGCCGCCGACGCCGCGCCGGCCGTGCCGGAGAGTAAGAAGAAGTGGTACGTCATCAAGGTGCAGAGCGGCCGCGAGGAGACGATCAAGGCGGCCATCGAGCGGAAGGTGAAGATCGAGGCGCTCGAGGAGTTCTTCGGCCAGGTGATGATCCCGTACGAGGAGTTCGTCGAGAAGAAGAGCGTCCGCGCCAAGGTCAAGAACAAGAAGACCGGCGAGGTCGAGACGGTGACGCAGGAGAAGAACGTCGTCAAGAAGCGGAAGAAGTTCCACGGGTACATCTTCGCCGAGGTCGAGTTCAACGACCGCATCCTGTACCTGTTCCGCGAGACGAGCGGCGTCGGCGACTTCGTCGGCGGCGGCGGCGGGGTGCTGAAGCCGCCGGCGCCGATGCCCGAGATCGAGGTCCGCAAGATGATGGGCACCGCCCGGCCGGAGGACAAGAAGCCGCTCGCGGTGAAGCTCGACTACGAGAAGGGCGACCGGGTCCGCGTCAAGGACGGGGCGTTCTCCGGGTCGGAGGCCGAGGTCAAGGCCATCACCATGCCGAAGGATCCGGCCGACACGCCGAAGGTGACCGTCGTGGTCACCATCTGGGGCCGCCCGGTCGAGATGGAAATGGACTACTGGCACGTCGAGAAACTGTGAGTTGAACAACGTCCACTCGATCGGAAGCCCGGGGACGGCCGTCCCCGGGCTTTCCGTGTCCGAGGCGTTTTCCTAGAATCTTCTACCTTCCACGCAGACACGCACCCGCCGCAGGTGAGTCATGGCCAAGCAGGTTACGGCAGTCGTCAAACTCCAGTGCCCCGGCGGCACCGCCACGCCGGCCCCGCCGGTCGGGCCGGCGCTCGGTGCGCACGGGGTCAACATCGGCATGTTCGTGAAGCAGTTCAACGAGAAGACCGGCGGCCCCGAGACGAAGGGGCTGATGCTGCCGGTGATGATCACGGTCTATTCGGACCGGTCGTTCGAGTTCAAGATCAAGTCGCCGCCCGCGGCCGTGCTCATCAAGCTGGCGGCCAAGATCCCCGCCGGCAAGAAGCAGGGGAAGGAAGTGATCCCGCCGGACGGCAAGAAGGGCGGCAAGTACAAGGGCTTCGTCCTGAGCAAGCAGCAGGTGCAGGACATCGCCAAGAAGAAGCTGCAGGACCTGAACGCCCGCGACGTGGAGCACGCCGCGCGGATCATCGAGGGGACCGCCCGCAGCATGGGGATCACCGTCGCCGCGGAGTAACGATCGATTGCCGGAGGTTCACCAGCGGGGATTTTTGCCGCACGATGAAGAACCGATGGAAGCACGATCCGAACAAAATCTTGGTTCGGATCGTGCTTCCATCGGTTCTTCATCGTGCGGCAAAATCCGGCGGTGGAAAGCCGGGAGTGAACGCTGGCGATCGATTTCGTGATTCCCCGTTGCCGCACGGCCCGTGCCGCATACGTTAATTCTTTCACCGCACCGCCGAGCCCCACACAGGCGAGCCCGGCGGGAGGGGTTGTACCGGGCGCAAGCCGCGAGAACCCCGCCCCGTGAGGTAGACATGGCCAAGGACGAGAACAAGGACGCGGCGCCCGCCGCCGCGGGCGTCCCACCCGCCGACGCGAACGGCACCGCGCCCGCCGCGGCCCCAGTCGCCGCTCCGGCGAAGGCCGAGGCGGAAGCGGCGGTCCCGACGGCTAAGCGGAAGAAGAAGCCGGGCGTCCCGCCGCGGCGCGGCAAGAAGCTGCGGAACCACCTGACGAACATCGAGAAGCGGCTCCGCGAGGCCGGCTCGATGCCGCTCAAGCAGGCCGTCGCCGAGCTGCGCAAGCTCAAGCGGGCCAAGTTCGACGAGACGATCGAGGTGCACATCAACCTCGGCATTGACACCACACAGTCCGACCAGATGGTACGCGGGGCGATCGGCCTGCCGCACGGCATCGGCAAGTCGGTCCGCGTCGCCGTGTTCGCCCAGGGCGACAACGCCGCGAAGGCCAAGGCCGCCGGCGCCGACGTGGTCGGCGGGGCCGACCTGGTCGAGAAGGTGACGAAGGAGAACTTCCTGGAGTTCGACGTCGCCATCGCCACGCAGGACATGATGGGCCAGGTGTCGCGGCTCGGTAAGGTGCTCGGGCCGCGCGGGCTGATGCCGACGCCGAAGGCCGGCACCGTGGTTCCCGCCACCGGCGACGTGGCCGCGGCGGTGCGGGAGTTCAAGGCGGGTAAGGTCGAGTACCGCTCGGACAAGACCGGCCAGATTCACGCCGGCGTCGGCAAGATGAGCTTCGACGACGACAAGCTCGTGGCCAACATCATGGTCTTCGTCGAGCAGGTGCGCTCCGCGAAGCCCGCCGCCGTGAAGGGCGTGTTCATCAACGGCGTGTCGGTCTCCGCCACCATGTCCCCGGGCATCCGGGTGCTGGTGTAGCGGTAGCTGTCGGCTATCAGCCGTCAGCCAATCGGGGTTGTCGGCTGTGATCGCTTGCGGCGGTGTCGATTCCTCTGGCTGACAGCTGATAGCTGACAACTGAAGGCTCCCATGAGCAAGAAGATCAAGGAACTGGAACTGACCGCCCTGCGGAGCACGTTCGCGGGCGTGAAGAACTACGTGATCCTGGAGCCGATTAAGGTCGACGCCGCGACCGAGTTCGAGTTCCGCAAGCGGCTCCGCGAGAAGAAGGCCCGGGCGCAGTTGGTCAAGAACACGTTCCTCAAGAAGGTGTTCGGCGAGAACGGCATCACCGTGGACGGCCTGGCCGGCCCGACGCTGCTGTGCTGGGGCACGAACAGCATCAAGGAACTGAGCAACGCCGTCGAGGGGATCGTCAAGGACCTGAAGAAGGATCCCAAGGCGCCGGACAAGTTCAAGGTCAAGACCGCGATCGCCGACGGCGACGTGGTGACGATGGAGGAGGCCAAGAGCCGGCCGACCCGCGAGGAGGCGATCGGCTCGGTCGTCGGCGGCCTCGTCGGCGCCGGGTCGGCCATCGCCGGGTGCCTCACCGGGCCGGCGGCGGAACTCGCCGGCATCCTCAAGGCGATCGAGGAGAAGGGCGAGAAGGCCGGCGACGCCGCCCCGGCCCCCGAGGCCGCCACCGCGGGCTGAACCGGCCGACCGATGCCGGTGTCCGATTGAACCACGACCGGGGGCCGCCCCCGGATGTCACGAGTCGCTATTACGCACCGCCGGGCCGCTTCACCCGGCAGCGAATTACGAAAGGAACCGACCATGAGCGCCGTTGCGGAACTGGGTGACAAGCTGGCCGGGCTCACCATCGCCCAGGCCGTCGAACTGAAGAACTACCTGAAGGACAAGTACGGCATCGAGCCCGCCGCCGGCGCCGTCATGGCCGCCGGCCCGCCCGTTGCTGCCGGCCCGGCCGTGGCCGCCGCCGAGCCGACCGAGTTCAACGTGATCCTCGAGAGCGTGGACCCCGCCAAGAAGATCAACGTCATCAAGATCGTCCGCGAGCTGACGGGGCAGGGGCTGGCCGAGGCCAAGGCGACCGTCGAGGGCGCCCCGAAGCCGATCAAGGAGGGCGTCGACAAGAAGATCGCCGAGGACCTCAAGAAGAAGCTGGAGGAGGCCGGCGGCAAGGTGTCGGTCAAGCCGGTCTGACGGGATTGATTGGTCCGCGTGGGTGGATACAGTCCCCAAGCCCACCCGTTGCAACGGGTGGGCTTCGCCCGTCAGTGGGCGTAGCGGTGAGAGTTGCGGGGTTCTGCCGGTGGTGCGGTCTGCAAAAAAAATGCCTAGCCGGGTCGACGTTGACGACCCGGGTCGGTATGATGTTCCGTTAGCGGTCGATTGCGCCGTTGGTTTTCCACGGCCCGTCATCCCACCCGTCGGCCACGGGCGGGCCGACCGGCCGAGCCGCGAAGCAGTGGTGACAATGTTTGCGACCCACTCGTTTCGACGTGTCGCTCCGCCCTCTCAGATTCGCAGCATGCCTTTGATCCTGGTACCCGCCACCCCCCGAGGGGTGGCGGAGCCGTCGTTCGTCGTCCGTCCGTGTGCCGCGGGCCGGTTGCCCGCCTGCATTCAATAACGCCTCCCGCCACCCGACGCAAGGCCCGTTGCCACCGGAGGCAACGCCGTCCCGGCGTCGTGCCGTCATTCGCGGTCAGGAGCAACCCCGATGCCCATCCCGGCCCAGCGGATCATTACCCCTGAAACCGAGCGCAACTTCGGCCGCTTCGGCGACGCCGTCGAGGTGCCCGACCTCACCGACGTGCAGACCCGCTCCTACGCCCGCTTCCTCCAGCTGGAAGTCGCCCACGACAAGCGCGAGCAGCACGGCCTCGAGGGCGTGCTCAAGGAAATCTTCCCGATCGAGAGCTACGACAAGAAGATCTCGCTCGAGTACGTGAAGTACGACCTCGGCAAGCCGCGCTACGACCCGGACGAGTGCCGCCAGCTCCGCCTCACCTACGGCCGGCCCTTCCGCGTCTGGCTCCGCCTCCGCAAGAGCGACGGCACCGCCGTCGAGGAGGAGGTGTACCTGGGCGACATGCCCATCATGATCGGCGGCGGCGAGTTCATCATCAACGGGGCCGAGCGCGTCGTCGTGTCGCAGCTCCACCGGTCGCCGGGCGTCGACTTCGTCGTCACCCGCGAGGCCGACAAGGACATGCACTCGTGCCGCATCATCCCCGAGCGCGGCAGCTGGATCGAGATCAACGTCTCCAAGAAGGAGACGTTCGGCGTCCGCATCGACCAGTCGGGCAAGTTCTCGGCGCTGACGCTGCTGCGGGCGATGGACCCGTGCTTCACCAGCACCGCGAACATCATCAAGGAGTTTTACCCGACCGAGACGATGAAGCTGAGCGACAAGTCGCGGGCGCAGCTCGTCGGCGACATGGAAAACAACATCTTCCCGATGTACGCCGCCGACGACGTGATCGACCCCGAGACGGGTGAGGTCTACCTCGACGCCGGCAAGCCGTTCACCAACGAGAAGGTGGACAAGATTCTCGTGTCCACGCTGAAGGAGATCGAGGTCCTGGCGTACCCGAAGGACCCGATCATCATCACGTCGCTGAACGAGGACGGCACGCACTCCCACGAGGAGGCGCTGCTGAAGATCTACCAGCGGCTGCGGCCCGGCAACCCGGCCCAGCTGGAGAAGGCCCGCGAGCTGTTCCGCGAGAAGTTCCTCGACCCGAACCGCTACCGCCTCGGCCGCGTCGGCCGCTTCCGCATCAACCGGAAGTTCAACCAGACGGTGCCCGAAACGGAGATGACCCTCCGCAGCGTGGACTTCGTCAACTCGGTGAAGTACGTCCTCGACCTCCGCGCCGGGAGGGGTCACGTCGACGACATCGACCACCTGGGTAACCGCCGCCTGCGCACGATCGACGAACTGGCCGCCGACGAGCTCCGCAAGGGCTTCCTGAAGCTTCGCCGCACCGTACAGGAGCGCATGGCGATCCGCGACCAGCAGGACATGAGCCCGCGGACGCTCATCAACCCCAAGAGCGTGTCGGCGGCGATCGAGTACTTCTTCGGGCGCAGCGAGCTGAGCCAGGTCGTGGACCAGACGAACCCGCTGGCGCAGCTGACGCACGAGCGGCGGCTGTCGGCGCTCGGGCCGGGCGGCCTGAACCGCAAGCGGGCCGGGTTCGAGGTGCGCGACGTGCACATCTCGCACTACGGCCGCATCTGCCCGATCGAGACGCCGGAAGGGACGAACATCGGCCTCATCTCGTCGCTGTCGATCTACGCCGAGATCGACGAGTACGGGTTCCTGATCACGCCGTACAAGAAGGTCCACCACAAGAAGCTGACCGACGAGGTGGTGAAGCTCCGGGCCGACGAGGAGAGCCAGGCGAAGCTGGCCCCCGCCGACACCCCGACCGAGGGCGACCGGCTGTCGTCCGACCGCGTCAGCGGCCGGTACGACGGCGACCTGACGAGCATCCCGGCCGAGAAGCTCGAGTACATCGACGTGTCGCCGAAGCAGATGGTCGGCGTGTCGGCCGGGCTCATCCCGTTCCTCGAACACGACGACGCCAACCGGGCGCTCATGGGCTCGAACATGCAGCGGCAGGCGGTGCCGCTGCTCGTGCCCGAACCGGCCATCGTGTCCACGGGTCTGGAACGGGAAGTCGCCAAGCACTCCGGGATGCTGGTCCGCGCCCAGGAGGACGGCACCGTCGTGTACGTGGACGCGGAGCGGATCAAGCTGGAGGAGAAGGACAAGATCGTCCGCGAGTACGTGCTGCGGAAGTACCACGGGCTCAACGAGCGCACCTGCCTGAACCAGAAGCCGATCGTGGCGCTGGGCGCGAAGGTGAAGCGCAACCAGATCCTCGCCGACGGGGCCGCCACCAAGGACGGCGAGCTGGCGCTGGGGCGGAACGTGCTGGTCGCGTTCATGTCGTGGGAGGGGTACAACTTCGAAGACGCCATCATCATCAGCGAGCGGCTGGTGAAGAACGACACGTACACCTCGATCCACATCGAGGAGTTCGACATCGAGATCCGCGAGACGAAGCTCGGCAAGGAGGAGTTCACCCGCGACATCCCGAACGTGTCGCCGAAGGCGCTCGGCAACCTCGACGAGAACGGCGTCGTCCGCATCGGCACGTTCGTCCACCCCGGCGACATCCTCGTCGGCAAGGTGTCGCCGAAGAGCCGCAGCGAGCTGACGCCGGAGGAGAAGCTGCTTCACGCCATCTTCGGGCGGGCCGGCGAGGACGTGAAGAACGACTCGCTCGAGGTGCCGTCGGGCGTGGAGGGGATCGTCATCGCCACCCACCGGTTCAGCCGGCGGGCGAGCATGACCGAGGACGAGCGGAAGGAGCTCGCCCGGCAGGAGAAGGACATCGACACCGCCTACTCGAAGAAGATCGCGGAGCAGTTCCGCGAGTTCATCGAGGCGCTCGGCGGCGTGCTCGACAAGAAGGAGCTGAAGGACCCGAACACCGGCAAGCCGCTCGGGTCGGAGAAGGACGACCGCACCGTCACCGAGCAGGCCAAGGTGTTCAAGCTCGACGCGCTGGACATCCGCAGCCCGGACCACAACAAGAAGGCGAAGAAGATTTACGACCGCCACTGGGAGCGGATCCAGTTCTTCATCGACGAGCAGGAGCGGAAGCTGAACTCGCTGAAGCGCGGCGACGAGCTGCCGAGCGGCGTGCAGCAGATGGTGAAGGTGTACGTCGCCACGAAGCGGGTCATCAGCGTCGGCGACAAGATGGCCGGGCGGCACGGGAACAAGGGCGTCATCAGCAAGGTGCTCCCCGAGGAGGACATGCCGTTCCTGGAGGACGGCACCCCGGTGGACATCCTGCTGAACCCGCTCGGCGTGCCGAGCCGCATGAACGTGGGGCAGATTCTCGAAACCCACCTCGGCTACGCCGCGGCGAAGCTGAAGTTCAAGGCCGTGACGCCGGTGTTCGACGGGGCCACGGAGGAGGAGATCCGCGAGGCGCTGAAGGAGGCCGGCATCCCCGAGACGGGCAAGAGCACCCTGTACGACGGCCGGACCGGCGAGGCCTTCGACCAGCCGGTGACGGTCGGGTACATCTACATGCTCAAGCTGCACCACCTCGTCGACGACAAGGTGCATGCCCGGGCGACGGGGCCGTACAGCCTTATCACGCAGCAGCCGCTGGGCGGCAAGGCGCGGTTCGGCGGCCAGCGCTTCGGCGAGATGGAGGTGTGGGCGCTGGAGGCCTACGGCGCCGCGTACATCCTGCAGGAGCTGCTGACGGTGAAGTCGGACGACGTGGAGGGCCGGACGAAGATTTACGAGTCGATGGTGAAGGGGGAGAACACTCTGGAGGCCGGCACCCCGGCGAGCTTCGACGTGCTCACCCACGAGATTCGGGGGCTGGGCCTGAACATGCAGCTGGAGAAGAAGCGGGTGTAGCCGGGCTCCTCACGAGCCGCGACCGCTAGGGAGCGGCCGCTGAACCGTGCTGTTCGCAGGCGGGGAACGATGGGTTAGCAGCCGCTCCCTTGCGGTCGCGGCTCGTGAGGCGGCAGGGTTTACGCGAGGGTCGAGCGGGGGTCAGCGATGATCCGCATCGAGTCCTTCTCGGAGGCTGGCAACGGTCACGTGGCGAACGAGGACGCTGTCGTCGTCCGCCAGCACCCTGTCGACCCGCGGATGACGCTGGTGTGCCTTGCCGACGGTCAGGGTGGACGGGCTGGAGGCGCGGTAGCCGCTCGGCGGGCGTGTGACACACTCGCCAACGTGGCCGCAGACACCGACCCGCACGACCTCATGGACTTGGCGTCGTGGGGCACGCTGTTCAGGACCGCCGACCTCGCCGTCGCAGCCGATCCGACTGCCGGGTTGACTACACTTGTCGGGTTCGGCGTGACGACGGGCCGAATCGCCGGCGCGTCGTGTGGGGATAGCGATGTCCTGGTCGTCACCGACGCCGCTGCCGTCGTCCTGACCCGAGGCCAGAGGAAGAATCCATCCGTTGGCTCGGGTGACGCCGAGGCCGTAGGGTTCGAGGTCGAACTGCCTCAGCCCTGGAAAGTGCTCGCTGTGAGCGACGGGGTTTGGAAGTACGTCGGTTGGGAACGTGTGATCGCCGCCGCCCGCGCGAAAAGCGGTCGGGACTTGCTCGCGGAACTGGAACGTGCCGCCCGACTACCGGGGTCCGGTCGGTTCCAGGACGACTTCACCGCGGTGCTGTTGGAACTTGAACGAACCACTCAAGCCGGAGGTCGCTGATATGTCCACCACCGCCGCCAAGACCGCCGACGCCGCCGACAGCAGCACCTACGAGCGGATCAACGACTTCGGGGCCGTCCGCATCTCGCTGGCGTCCCCGCACGACATCCGCTCGTGGAGCTTCGGCGAGGTCAAGAAGCCGGAGACGATCAACTACCGCACCTACCGCCCCGAGAAGGACGGTCTGTTCTGCGAGCGCATCTTCGGGCCGGAGAAAGACTGGGAGTGCACCTGCGGCAAGTACCGCGGGATGAAGTACAAGGGGATGATCTGCGACCGGTGCGGCGTCAAGGTGACGCACAGCCGCGTCCGCCGCAAGCGGATGGGGCACATCGAGCTCGCCGCCCCGGTCGTCCACATCTGGTTCTTCAAGGCCATGCCGTCCCGCCTCGGGACGCTCCTGGACATGAAGACCACCAGCCTCGAAAAGATCATCTACTTCCAGGACTACGTGATCGTCGACGCCGGCACGTCGCTCGGCAGCAAGCTGACCGGCAGCACCAAGACCATCAAGGAGCGCGAGCTCCTGACCGAGGACGAGTACAAGGCCGCCCGCGCCGAGTTCGGCGACACGTTCGAAGTGGACATGGGCGCCGAGGCGATCAAGAAGCTGCTCGAGAAGCTCAACCTCGTCGACCTCTCGCGCGAGCTGCGCGAGCGGCTCGACAAGGAGATGCTGCGCGGCGAGAAGGCCAGCAAGCAGCGGCTCAAGGAACTGGTCAAGCGGCTCAAGACTGTCGAGGCCTTGCGCGACAGCAGCAACAAGTGCGAGTGGATGGTCCTGGAGTGCATCCCGGTCATCCCGCCGGACCTGCGGCCGCTCGTGCTGCTCGACAGCGGCAACTTCGCGACGAGTGACCTGAACGACCTGTACCGCCGCATCATCAACCGCAACAACCGGCTGAAGAAGCTCGTCGACCTGAACGCCCCGGAGGTCATCATCCGCAACGAGAAGCGGATGCTGCAGCAGAGCGTCGACGCGCTGTTCGACAACAACCGCTGCAAGCGCCCGGTCCTCGGCAGCAGCAACCGCCCGCTGAAGTCGCTGACCGACATGATCAAGGGGAAGCAGGGCCGGTTCCGCGAGAACCTGCTCGGCAAGCGCGTCGATTACTCGGCGCGGTCGGTCATCGTCGTCGGCCCGGAGCTGAAGCTGCACCAGTGCGGCCTGCCGAAGAAGATCGCGCTCGAGCTGTTCCAGCCGTTCATCATCCGCCGGCTGAAGGAACTCCAGCACGCCGACACCATCAAGTCGGCGAAGAAGATGCTGGAGCGCAAGGACGACGTGGTGTGGGACATCCTCGAGGAGGTGACTAAGACCCACCCGGTGCTCCTGAACCGCGCCCCGACGCTGCACCGGATGGGCATCCAGGCGTTCGAGCCGGTGCTGATCGAAGGGAACGCCATCCGCATCCACCCGCTCGTCTGCAAGGGCTTCAACGCCGATTTCGACGGCGACCAGATGGCGGTTCACCTGCCGCTGTCGATCGAGGCGCAGGTCGAGGCGACGGTGCTGATGATGAGCACGAACAACATCTTCAGCCCGGCCAACGGCAACCCGATCATCACGCCGTCGCAGGACATCGTGATGGGCTGCTACTACCTCACCGCCACCCGCGGGGCCGACGACGAGGCGGTCGAGAAGGGTGACGGGATGGTGTTCCACGCCCCGGGCGAGCTGTTCCGCGCCCACGCCGAGGGGAAGCTCGGCATGCACGCCAAGGTCCGGGTGCGGCTGCCGATCGAGAAGCGGTTCGTCAGCGAGCTGAAGGACGAGAAGGGGACCGCCCGGGCCGAGGACATCCCCCGCAAGCCGAACGGCCTGGTCCGCACCACCGTCGGGCGGGTGATCTTCAACGACATCCTCCACGCCAAGATGGCGTTCTACGACCTGCCGCTGACGAGCAAGTACCTCAGCCGCATCATCGCCGACTGCTACCAGCTCCTCGGCCGCCGCGAGACGATCGCGCTGCTCGACCGGATGAAGGAGACGGGCTTCCGCGAGTCCACCCGCTCCGGCCTGAGCTTCGCCGCGTCCGACCTGCGGACGCCGGAGAACAAGGAGGCCGTGCTGGCCGCCAAGGACAAGGAGGCGGACAAGCTGCGGAAGCAGTTCGAGAAGGGGATCATCACCGAGACCGAGCGGTACAACAAGGTGATCGACATCTGGATGGAGGCCCGCGACCAGATCACCAAGCGGCTGATGCAGGACCTGGCGAACGACCGCCGGCCGGACCCGGACACCGGCAAGATCGTTCCGTACCTGAACCCGATTTACCTGATGGCCCACTCGGGCGCCCGCGGCGGCATCGAGCAGATCCGCCAGCTGGCCGGCATGCGCGGGCTCATGGCGAAGCCGAGCGGGGCGATCATCGAGACGCCGATCAAGTCGAACTTCCGCGAGGGGCTGACCGTGCTGGAGTACTTCTCCAGCACCCACGGCGCCCGCAAGGGGCTGGCCGACACGGCGCTGAAGACCGCCGACTCGGGCTACCTCACGCGCAAGCTGGCGGACGTGGCCCAGAACGTCGTCATCACCATGGAGGACTGCGGCACGACGCTCGGGGTCACGAAGGGGATCATGTACAAGGGCGACGAGGTGGACCGGCCGCTGTCCGACGGCGTCCGCGGCCGCGTCAGCCGGACCACCGTCGAGCACCCGACCACCCGGCAGCCGATCGTTCACGAGAACGAGATGGTGACGCCGGACAAGGCCAAGGAGCTCGAGCTGGTCGGGCTCGACAAGATCACCGTCCGCAGCCCGATGACCTGCCAGGCGCCGCTGGGCATCTGCCGCAAGTGCTACGGCATGGACCTGGCCACCGGGGCGATGGTGGAAGAGGGCATGGCGGTCGGCATCATCGCCGCCCAGTCGATCGGCGAGCCGGGCACGCAGCTCACGATGCGGACGTTCCACATCGGCGGGTCGGTCAGCCGCGGGGCCGCGGTCGAGAGCGAGTCGAAGGCCAAGAAGGGCGGCGTCATCCAGTTCGAGCGGATCTCCGTCGTCACGAACGACGCCGGCCAGCACATCGCCCTGACGCGGACGGGCGAGATCCTCGTCCTCCGCGGCGCCGGCGGGGCCATCGCCGAGCGGTACGCGGTGCCGAACGGGGCCGAGGTGTTCGTCGAGGACGGCCAGGAGGTGTCGGCCGGCACGGCGCTGGTGAAGTGGGACCCGCACGCCCTGCCGGTGATCTCGGAGGAGACCGGCACGGTCCGGTTCGTGGACATCAAGGAGGGCGTCACGCTCCGCAAGGAGCTGGACAAGTCGACCGGGGTCGAGCGGTTCACGATCATGGAGCACAAGGGCGACCTCCACCCGAAGATCGAGATCGTCGGCGACCGCGGGCAGATCCTCAAGGGCTACCCGATCCCGGAGCGGGCCAACCTCCAGGTCGTCACCGGCCAGAAGGTGCTGGCCGGGACGCTGCTGGCGAAGACGCCGCGCGAGGTGTCGCAGACGCACGACATCACGGGTGGGTTGCCGCGGGTGACCGAGCTGTTCGAGGCCCGGCGGCCGCGGAACCCGGCGGTCATGGCCGAGGTGTCGGGCAAGGTGCGGATCGGCGACCGGAAGCGCGGCAAGCGCGTCATCTGGGTCGAGCCGGCGAACGACGACGGCGAGAAGATCGGCGAGGAGCGCGAGCACCAGGTGCCGGCCGGGGCGCCGATGCGCATCCACGACGGCGAGTACGTGAAGGCCGGCGACCCGCTCGTGTACGGGCCGCTGGTTCCGCACGACATCCTCCGCGTGTCCGGCACCGACGCCGTGCAGGAGTACCTCGTCCGCGAGGTGCAGGCGGTGTACCGCTCGCAGCGGGTGGACATCGACGACAAGCACATCGAGATCATCGTGGCGCAGATGCTCCGCAAGGTGAAGGTGAAGGACACCGGCGACACGGGCCTGCTGCCGGGGGCGGTCATGGACCGGTTCGCGTTCGACGAGGTGAACCGCCGGCTGACGGAGGAGTGCGTGAAGGTGATCGAGGCCGGCGACGCCGCGACGCTGGTGCCGGGGCGGGTGGTCAGCCGCGAGGCGTTCGAGGAGGAGCGGACGGCGGTGGAGGCCGGCGGGAAGAAGAAGACGCAGCCGACGATGTCCATCCCCGAGCCGTCGACGAACGAGGTGCAACTGCTGGGGATCACGAAGGCGGCGGTGCAGTCGGACAGCTTCATCAGCGCGGCGAGCTTCCAGGAGACGACCAAGGTGCTGACCGAGGCGGCGCTGGCGAGCAAGGTGGACTACCTGGTGGGGCTGAAGGAGAACGTGATCCTCGGGCACCTGATCCCGGCCGGGACCGGGTTCAAGACGCACCAGGAGGCGGAGGTGCGGATCAACATGCCGGACGGGGCCAACTACTACGCCCCGCGGGACGTGACGGCGGTGACCGAGACCAAGTAAATGCGCGAAGCCCGGGGACGGCCGTCCCCGGGCTTTCGGCGGGAAAAACCCACCCCCACCCCTGGCCCCCGGGGGTGGGTTTCCGTTGAATAGCTGAACCCGTTCGTACAGGGACCGGCCCGCGTATTGCGGGGCCGGCGGGCCAGACGAGGTTGGAATGCCGACGATCAACCAGTTGATCCGCTCCCCGCGGGTGCCGCAGCGGTCGAAGCCGAAGCACCCGGCCATGCAGGGCTGCCCGCAGAGGCGCGGCGTCTGCACGGTCGTGAAGACGATGACGCCGAAGAAGCCGAACTCGGCCCTCCGCAAGGTGGCCCGCGTGCGGCTCTCGAACGGCATCGAGGTGACGGCGTACATCCCCGGCGAGGGGCACAACCTGCAGGAGCACAGCATCGTGCTGGTGCGCGGCGGCCGCGTCCGCGACCTGCCGGGCGTGCGCTACCACATCGTCCGCGGCGTGCTCGACAGCCAGGGCGTCGGCGACCGCAAGCAGGCCCGCTCCAAGTACGGGTCGAAGAAGGAAGGCAAGTAACCGGGGCGGTAGCTGTCAGCTGTCGGCTGTCAGCTAGACCGTGGTTCGGAATTTCGATGCTGGCTGAGAACTGACAGCTAACAGCTAAGAGCTTAAGACATGGGTTCCAAAGGCCGGACCGCCAGTTACACGAAGCTCATCCCGGACACCCGGTACGGGTCGCTCCTGGCGAGCAAGTTCATCAACTGCCTGATGCACGACGGCAAGAAGGCCACCGCCACGCGCGTCTTCTACGACGCCATGGACCAGATCAAGAAGCGGATGCCGGACGCCGAGCCGATCGCCATCTTCACCGACGCGCTCGGCAACATCAAGCCGACGCTGGAGGTCCGGTCGCGGCGCGTCGGCGGGGCGAACTACCAGGTGCCGATGCAGGTGAAGGCCAAGCGGGCCGAGAGCCTGGCCGTCCGCTGGCTCCTCGCCGCCATCCGCAGCAAGAGCGGCCGGCCGACGTACCTGCGGCTCGCCGAGGAGCTGATGGCCGCCTACCAGCGGCAGGGCGAGGCCATGAGCAAGCGCGAGCAGACGATCAAGATGGCCGAGGCGAACAAGGCGTTCAGCCACTTCGCGTGGTGAGTGCGGGGCTCGGATATACTTAACCACAGAGTCACAGAGGGCACAGAGGTAAGACAGAAGGCAGAGACAGAACCATTCTTGAAAATGCTTCTCTCTCCCGGCTTTCTGTCTCTCCTCTGTGCCCTCTGTGACTCTGTGGTTAATTTCTTTCATCGGCAGGCGGTGCGTCATGGCGAAGGGCGGCACACTCGACTTCGACCTCCCGAAGGTCCGCAACATCGGCGTCATCGCTCACATCGACGCCGGCAAGACGACCACCACCGAGCACCTGCTGTACTACGCCGGGGCCAAGCACAAGCTCGGCGGCGTCGACGAGGGCACGACCGAGACCGACTACGACCCCGAGGAGCAGCAGCGCGGCATCACCATCTACTCGGCGTGCGTGCCGTTCGAATGGGCCGGCCACACCGTCAACCTCATCGACACCCCCGGCCACGTCGACTTCACCGCCGAGGTTGAGCGCTCGCTGCGCGTGCTCGACGGTGCCGTGGTCGTGTTCGACGGGCAGAAGGGCGTCGAGGCACAGAGCGAGACGGTTTGGCGGCAGGCGAACAAGTACGGCGTCCCGCGGCTGGTGTTCGTGAACAAGATGGACGTGGTCGGGGCGAACTTCGCGCGGACGCTGGAGAGCGTCCGCACCCGGCTCGCCCCGGACCCGACGGTTCACGGCAAGGCGGTGCCGATCGTCATCCCCATCGGCGCCGGCGGCGCCGCCGACAGCCGGAGTCCGTTCCGCGGCGTCATCGATCTGATCGACATGAAGGCCCGGTTCTTCGACGCCGGCGACTACGGCAAGACCGTCCGCACCGCCGACATCCCCGACGAGAGCCTCGCCGAGGCCAAGAGCTACCGCGAGAAGCTGTTCGACGAGCTGACCCAGCACGACGACAAGGACCTCATCACGTCCGCGGTGTTGGAGGGGCAAGACCCCGACCCGCTGAAGGTGCGTCAGCTCGTCCGCGAGCAGTGCCTGGCTCGGCTCATCTACCCCGTGCTGTCCGGCAGCGGCCGCGAGCACATCGGCATCCAGCCGCTCCTCGACGCGGTGACGTATTTTCTGCCGAGCCCGCTCGACCGGCCGCCGGTGAGCGGTCTCAACCCGAAGGGGTCGAAGAAGGAGGAGAAGCGCAAGCCGGACGCCAAGGAGCCGTTCGCCGCGCTGGTGTTCAAGGCGGCGTGGCACCCGAACGGGCACCGTTTCTTCGTCCGCGTCTACTCCGGCGTGATGAGGTCGAACATGCGGGCGCTCAACCCGCGGCGCGACACGAAGGAAAATATCGCCAAGCTGTACCACGTCCACGCCGACCCGAACCGCGGGTTGGAGGAAGTGGAGAGCGGCCCGGCCGGTGATATCGTGTGCGTCATCGGCCTGAAGGACACCGTCACCGGCGACACCCTCTGCGACACGCAGCACCCGATCCTGCTGGAGGCGATCTCGTTCGCCGACGCGGTGGTCAGCCAGTCGATCGAGCCGGAGAGCGGCGGCGACAAGGACAAGCTGGGGCTGGCGCTGGAGGCGCTGCAGCTCGAAGACCCGACCTTCAAGATCAAGGCCGACAAGGACACCGGCCAGACGCTGATGAGCGGCATGGGGACGCTCCACCTGGAGGTGAAGAAGCACCGCCTGGAGCGCGACTTCCGGGTGAAGGTGCGCGTCGGCAAGCCGCGCGTCAGCTACCGCGAGATGATGCGGAGCCCGCGGCAGGTCGTGGCGAACATCGAGCGGCTGGGCGACAAGGTGGCGATGGCGATGCTGAAGGTGTCGTTCACGAACTTCCGGTCGGAGAAGCCGGTGGCCGTGTTCAACGTCGTGAACGCGGACGAGAACCCGGTGCCGGTGGCGTTCCTGGCTGCGGCCGAGCAGGCGCTGACGGACGCGCTGCAAACGGGCGAGCTCGGCTACCCGATGATGCACGCGCAGGCCCGCATTATCGACGCGAAGTTCGACCCGCAGCTGAGTACCGAGGACGCGTTCGTGGCGGCGGCGATCCACGCCTACCGCGACGCGACGCGGGACAACATCCAGCTGCTCGAACCGATCATGAAGGTGGTGGTGACGACGCCGTCGATCTTCCTGGGGAACGTGATCGGCGACCTGGCGAAGCGGCGCGGCGAGATCGACGGGCAGGAGATGAGCCCGAACGGCGAGCTGGCGGAGGTGACGGGGCGGGTGCCGCTGTCGGAGCTGTTCACGTACGCGAACGAGGTGCGGAGCCTGAGCCAGGGCCGCGCCGCCGCGGCGATCGAACCGCACAGCTACCAGCCGGCCCCGGACGCGGTGCTGCGGCAGTTGCTGGGGGAGTGAAGACAGGAAGCTCACGCAAAGGCGCAAAGCCGCAAAGTAGAACAGCGGTGTTCTGTATTCTTTGCGGCTTTGCGCCTTTGCGTGAGCTTCCTGTCTTTCCATTCCGCACCACCCGTAAAATCGCTTCAAGTTCCCGCGCCCCGGCGGCCGATCCCTACCGACGGGGGACTGGTCCGCACGGACCGACGGGGGCACCATGACCGACACGCGCGAGCTGCTAAACCGAATCACCGCCTTCCGTCAGCGGCTCGACGGCGGCACGGCCGTGGTCGCCGCCGAACCGGACGGCTTCCGCCGCTCCGTACTCAGCCTCGGCGGGGCCGACGCCGCCGACCCGCTCCCGCCGCAGTTGACGCAGCGCGCCCGCGACCTCCTCGGACTCGCCAAGGTGCTGCTCGACCGGCAGCGCGCGTTCGCCACCGACCCGGTCGTCGCCGGCCTCACGACCGCGTCGCAGGCGGGACCGCCCGACGCGCTCGTCGCCTACCACCGCGAGACGACGGCGCTGATGGCCTCCGCGGTGCGGATGGCGCAGAGCTTTCCCGAGTCGCCGGCCGTGCAGCTGAAGATGTGCAACGGCCTCGAAGGCGTCCTCGAAGTCGTCAAGGAACGGCTCACCGTTCAGGAACGCGCCCTCGTTCTGCGGCGGACCGACTTCACGCGCATCGATCGGCTCGCGGCGATGCTGACGGCGATGAACCGCTTCCAGCAGGTGAACCTGAACGTCCTCGCCGGGCTGGCCGAGGAACTGATCGAGGAGGTGCGGCAGGGGAAGCCGCTCCGCGTCCTTCACGCCGACGTGCTGTCGTCCGCGTCGTACCCCGGCGGCGTCGAGTTGGCCGCTCCGGCGCGGTCCGTCGCGGCACACGCCCTCACCGTGGCGCAGGTCGTGGCGCGCGTTGTCCACCTGGACTACGAGTGGGCCGGCCGGCCGCTCCCCGCCGTTGTCGCCGCGCTGGTCATGGACGCGGGGATGCTGCGGGTGCGGGTGGACCTGCTGGCGAAGACCGGCAAGCTGACCCCGGCCGAGCGCCGCGAGTTGGAGCAGCACGCACAGTTCAGCGCCGAGTTGATCGTGCGCTACGTGCCGGACGCCGCCCCGCTCGCGGCCGCGGTCGCCACGCACCACGAGCGCGCCGACGGCACCGGCTACCCGGCCGGGATCAAGGGTGCGGCAACTCCCTCGCTCGGCCGGCTCCTGGCCGCGGCGGACGTGTACGCGGCGTGCTGTGCCCCGCGGCCGTACCGCCCGGCGGGCGACACGCGGGCGGCGCTGACCGACGTGCTGATCGCGGCCGAGGGCGGGCAGCTCGACAAGGACTTCGCCGAGTACCTGGTGACGCTGGCGTTCTACCCCGTGGGGGCGGTGGTGGAAATGACCGACGGCCGGGTCGGCGTGGTGGCGGCGAACCACCCGGACCGGCTCGACCCGCGCGCCCCGGGCCGGCCGGTGATCGCGGTCCTGGCCGACGCCGACGGACAACTTCTGCCGCGGCCGGAACACGTAGACTTATCCGCGTCGGCCCGCGGCGGCATCCTCCGCACGCTCCCGGCCGACCGCCGCCGGAAGATCCTCGGTGCCCGCTACCCGGACCTCGTGTAACCGATGCGGGACTACATCCGGGCGACGCGGCACCCGTGGTCGTCGTTCCTGTTCCTCGTGCCGCTGGTGGCGGTGTACGAGGGCGGCGTGGTGTGGCTCGGCGGCGACCGGGCCGACCGCCTGCGCAACGGGGCCGACGCCTGGGTCCGCTGGCAGCTCGAGACGTTCGGCGTCGGCCACGCCTATGCGGCGCCGATGCTCGTCCTGGGCGTGCTGCTGCTGTGGAGCTGGTGGCGCGCCGCCGACCGCCCGGCCGACCCGGTGCGGACGTGGTTCGGGATGGCGTTCGAGGGGGCGGCGTTCGCGGCGGTGCTGTGGCAGTTCGGCCAGAACTACGGCCCGATCATCGACAAGCTCGGCGTCCGCCTCGACGTGCCGGTCGCCCCCGACCGCGCCGCCCGGGTGCTGACGTACCTCGGGGCCGGCATCTACGAAGAAGCGCTGTTCCGCCTCGGCCTCTTCGGCGGGCTGTTGCTGATGTTGCGGCTGGTGTTGCTGCCGCGGGTGATCGCGCTGCCGCTGGCCGCGGGCGCGGCGGCGTGTGCGTTCGCGGCGGCGCACCACGTCGGCCCGTACGGCGAGCCGATGAACGCCTACGTGTTCCTGTTCCGGGTGATCGCGGGGCTGTACTTCACGGCGCTGTACGTCGGGCGCGGCTTCGGCGTCGCGGTCGCCGCCCACGCCGGGTACGACATCCTCGTCGGTGTGACGTGACGGCGGCGCTGGTAGAATACCGCCGGAGGTGCCCCATGATTCAGACCGTCGAAGCGGTGGTGGATGCGGACGGGCGAATCTGGCTGCTGGGCGAGTTGCAGGGAACGGGGCCGCGGCGGGCGCTGGTCACCGTGCTGGAGGAACCCGCCGTGATGCCCGGTGAGTCGGCGTTGCTCGCCGAGGCGGCCCTGTCCGACTGGAACCGTCCCGAGGAGGACGCGGCGTGGTCGCACCTACAGTCGGGCAAGTAGTCCTCGTCCCGTTTCCGTTCTCCGACCTGTCCCAGACGAAAGTCCGTCCGGCGCTCTGCCTGGCCGATGCCGGACGTGGCGATTGGGTGTTGTGCCAGATCACGAGCAGCCCTTTTGGCGACCCGCACGCGATCCGAATCGACAATGCAGACTTTACGGCTGGCGGCCTGTTGGTGACGAGCTACATCCGGCCGGGGAAGCTTTTCACCGCGCACGTCGCCTTGCTCGTGCGCTCCGTGGGTGTCCTCACGCCCGCCTCGTTCTCGCGATTGCTCGCCGCAGTGGTAGCCATCATTCAGCCGCCAACGAAACCCTAATGCCACCCACCGGACGCTTATCGTGAGCGCCGCTGGCTTTTCGCCACTTCTTGAAGTCTCCACCGGGCTGCTTCAATCTCTCCCTCTGTAAACAGCGGGGAGAATTCCGTCTCAAGCATGATGCGTTCCATCGTGATGTCGAGTCGTCCGAGCTCGGCCATCCGACGAATACCCGATTGAATCTCCCCCGCCGCGATGAGCCGCTTGGCGGTCTGTACTCCGCCGTGTCGCTCCAGCATCTCGGTAAAAATCGTGGGGTTATAACCCAACTCGATCGAGAGTCGAATCGCCTCCCGCAATCGTTCCTCGAACGTCGCGGCGAGTTCGTCCATGTCAGACCTCCCAGGATCGGAGTCGCTTACCCCCGCAACCCGATGGAGACGTACT
>Ga0105048_10003531_pt1 | contig 25623 bp, 16 predicted proteins | sample MAT05_FD_78382 | JGI IMG/M metagenome (GOLD analysis project Ga0105048, IMG submission 78382) | Freshwater microbial communities from Lake Fryxell liftoff mats and glacier meltwater in Antarctica - MAT-05 | ecosystem: Environmental > Aquatic > Freshwater > Ice > Liftoff microbial mat | place... | reverse complement strand
AGAAGCGATTTAAGGCATTTTATTTTATTGAATGTGAAGTTTTAGATGTTAGAATTTGGGGTGCTTAAAATTGAAATGTGTACTTGTTAAATAGGCATTTAAAAAATAGCAAAAGTGTTCCTGGAAGCTTCCCCTTTTTTTGAGTTATTGATATATTATAATCCTACCCCGTATATTTTCCTATAAATTTGCTATCTATGTCATTTAGGATTAGAACATTTGAAGAATACCAAAAGCAATATGCCGAAAGCATCGGCAATTCCGAAAAATTCTGGGGGGAAATTGCGTCAAATTTTCAGTGGCAAAAACCTTGGAACCAAGTTTTAAATTGGAATTTCGAACAACCTATGGTGCAATGGTTTGGCGGTGGCCAACTGAATATAACTGAAAATGCATTAGACAGACATGTTGAAAATCAACCAGATGCCATAGCACTGATTTGGGAACCAAACGATCCGGCAGAAGCTTTTAGGCAATTTACGTATAAAGAAATGTTGCACTGTGTGATGCAATTTGGCAATGTGCTTAAAAACAATGGGGTAAAAAAAGGCGATCGTGTTTGTATTTACATGCCCATGGTGCCAGAATTGACCTTTGCTTTGCTAGCCTGCGCAAGAGTTGGCGCCATTCACAATGTGGTTTTTGGCGGATTTAGCGCGCAAAGTATTGCCGACCGTATCAATGATTCTGACTGCAAATTTGTTCTCACTGCTGATGGGGCTTTCCGCGGACTAAAAACCATTCAACTAAAGGAAGTGGTAGATGAAGCACTTGTGCAATGCCCAGGGGTGCAGCGTTGTATCGTTCTTACACGCACAAAAGTACCTGTGAGTATGCTAAAAGGCAGGGATGTATGGTGGGAAGACGAAATTGAAATAATAAAAAAAGAAGGAAACCCGCATTTGCCGGCAACCCCTATGGAAGCGGAAGATATGCTGTTTATCCTTTACACCAGCGGAAGCACCGGTAAACCCAAAGGTGTAGTGCACACCTGCGCGGGATACATGGTTTGGGCAACTTATACTTTTGTAAATGTTTTTCAGTATGAACCCGGTGAAGTTCATTTTTGTACCGCAGATATTGGTTGGATAACGGGACACAGTTACATTATCTATGGGCCACTTTGCGCAGGTGCAACCTCACTGATGTTTGAAGGGATACCCAATTTCCCGGATGCGGGTCGTATGTGGGACATATGCTGTAAACACAAAGTAAACATACTATACACGGCCCCTACTGCCATACGCAGTTTAATGCAATGTGGCAATCAATGGCTAGAAGGAAAAGACCTAAGCAGTTTGAAAAAACTAGGTTCTGTTGGCGAACCCATCAATGAAGAAGCGTGGAATTGGTATGATACAAATATTGGAAAAAACAACTGTCCGATTGTGGATACCTGGTGGCAAACCGAAACAGGTGGCATTATGATTTCTTCCCTTGCAGGTGTAACCCTTAGCATGCCAGCATGGGCAACACTTCCCATGCCGGGAATACAACCTATCTTGGTAGATGAAAATGGCCAAGAAATCACCGGGGCGGCCGCAGGATATTTATGCATCAAATTTCCTTGGCCTGGCATCATCCGCACCACTTATGGTGATCACTCACGCTGCAAGGACAATTACTTCGCAACCTTCCCAGGGCTCTATTTTACTGGCGACGGTGCTATGCGGGATGAAAAAGGAAATTACAGAATTACTGGACGTGTGGACGACGTGCTTAACATTAGTGGGCACAGAATTGGGACTGCAGAGGTTGAAAACGCTATCAATATGCACAGCGGTGTGATTGAAAGCGCAGTAGTTGGCTTTCCGCATGACATAAAAGGTCAAGGAATTTATGCATTCGTAATTACCACAGATTTGCATCATTCTCCAGAATTAATAAAACTGGATATATTGCAGACCGTCACCAAAAAAATTGGTGCCATTGCCAAACCCGATAAAATTCAAATTGTCAACGGACTTCCAAAAACCCGCAGTGGCAAAATAATGCGGCGCATTTTGCGAAAAATTGCCGAAGGTGAGTTTGAAAACTTAGGTGATACATCTTCTTTGCTAGACCCAAACGTTGTATCGGAAATTATATCAGGGAAAATTTAACATTTTAATCCCAGGAATGGGCGGAATTTTATGGCAACGCTGATACAAAGGTTATCCACAAATCAAGATACCCCAATCCCGCGTCTGTCAAAGTTTTATTACAAAGCGTGTCACTTTTAAAAGAATAAGCATTTGGAAATATCAAAACAATCTTGTTTATTTTGTACCCTAATACCAAAAAACACAATGGAAGAGCAATTTATCATCTTATTTTTCGGTATCGCGCTAAGTATAGCTGCAGTGGTAGGTTTACAGCAATTGGTTGACAACCCGCGCGAAAACGGATAAAAATCAGAGAGGCTGATTTTTGTGCAATTTGCACCTTTATTGGTATATTATTTCGACAACATTGAATGAATATTCTATTGATTTTTATTGCATTTTATTGAACGATTATTCAATATATTTTTGCCGACGTAAAACATTATTATAATGTCATTTAAACAGATTTACACTCATTAAAAATTGGTGCTATAATTATTAAAATAGGAATATCCATTTTTATGTTGTTTAACTTTGCATTGCACATAAAAAACAAAGCCTATGGAACAACAGTACATTTGGATTGCTTTGGGATTTATAGCTATTTTGATTGGAATCGTTGGCACTATACGTGTGCTAGAAAACAGAAATCAACATTAGGCTTTAACCCCTCCCAAACGAAAAAAGCCCTGTACTATGCATACAGGGCTTTTTTATTGTAAAATCAATTTTATCTCGCAAAAAGCAATTCTCTATACTTCGGCAAAGGCCATTCGGCATCGTCTACCAAAGCTTCTAGATTGTCGCAACTGGCTCTTATGGCATCAAAGGAACTTTTCACTTTGCTGTTGTAGGCCAAAGCCCTTTTATGGGCATCGGTTATTTTATTTGCTTTGCTGCGTTCCATGCGCATTTTTTCATTATCGGCATACAAGGAATTGACCAAAGCACTGATTTGGGCCAATATTGTGGTTTGGGCTTTTACACTCGATTTTGGCTGCCCAATAGACATGAGTAAATTTACATTTTCGGCCATTTTTTTCTGGTAACGCACAGCTGCTGGGATTACATGGTTCATTACCAACTCATTTAATACTCTACCTTCTATCTGCAAACGCAAGACATAACTCTCAAACCGAATTTCCGTGCGTGCTTCCAATTCTTTCTGGCTGAATATTTTGTTTTTAACAAACAAATTCATGGATGCTTTTGAAATGTAAGCTTCAAGAGCTTGAGGTGTGCTTTTTATATTGTTTAAACCTCTGCGTTTCGCCTCTTTTACCCATTCATCGCTGTACCCATTTCCTCCAAAAATTACTTTTTTACTGGTGGCGATATAGCCTTGCAATATGCTTTTTATAGCATCTTCAGTTTTCATTGGCTTTTTGCCAATAACCAAAGCATCTACTTCTTGCTTAAATTGAATCAATTGGTCTCCAACAATGGTATTTAAAACAACCATTGCGCTTGCACAATTATCGCTACTTCCTACAGCACGAAACTCGAACTTGTTGCCCGTAAATGCGAATGGAGAAGTCCTATTTCTGTCTGTATTGTCTAATAATATTTCTGGAATATTGGAAATTTTAATGCTCTCACTGCCCTTCTTTTGTTTTGATTTACCAGTACCAATTCCTTCAAAATCATCTAGTATATGTTCAAGCGTGTCACCAATAAAAACGGAAACAATAGCCGGTGGTGCTTCGTTTGCACCTAGGCGGTGTTCATTGGCCGCAGTAGCAATGCTTGCGCGCAACAAATCTGCATGTTCATAAACAGCTTTAATTGTATTGATAAAAAACGTTAAAAATTGTAAGTTTTCAGATGGATTTTTTCCTGGAGAAAGAACATTTACGCCTTTATTTGTTATAATGCTCCAATTGTTATGCTTGCCACTGCCATTGATACCTTTAAACGGTTTTTCGTGCAACAATACTTTTAAATTATGCTCTTCCGCCACACTTTCAAGCACATCCATCAACAAACTATTGTGGTCTACAGCCAAATTTGCTTCTTCAAATTGGGGTGCACACTCAAACTGACCTGGAGCAACTTCATTATGCCTGGTGCGGATTGGAATTCCCAACTTGTGGGCCTTCTCCTCAAAATCTGCCATATAAGCTAGCACTCTATTTGGAATAGAACCAAAATAATGGTCTTCCAATTGCTGCCCTTTGGCTGGAACCTGTCCTATCAAAGTTCTCCCGCTTAACATCAGGTCTGGCCGTTGGCGAAAGTGCTCCTCATCCACCAAAAAATATTCTTGTTCTATACCCAAACTAATGCTACAACTGGTAACTTCCTTGTCGAAATATTGACATACATCTGTGGACGCTTGTTTGATTAAAGAAATTGCCTTTAAAAGTGGTGCCTTATAATCTAGGGCTTCGCCAGTATAACTCACAAAAATGGTAGGAATACATAAAGTTTTAACTCCAGCTTTTTCCATTATAAACGCAGGTGAACTGGGATCCCAAGCTGTATAACCGCGTGCTTCAAAAGTATTGCGAATGCCACCACTTGGAAAACTCGAAGCATCTGGTTCTTGTTGCACAAGTGCTTTTCCACTAAATTTCTCTACACCAGTATCTTGGGTTAAAGGTTCAAAAAAGCTATCGTGCTTTTCGGCGGTTGTTCCTCTTAATGGTTGAAACCAATGGGTGTAATGCGTGCAACCTTTGCTTAAAGCCCACTCTTGCATGCCTTGAGCCACCTCATTGGCTTGCTCTAAACTGATGGTTTTACCCCCTTTTGCTGCAGAATCTACAGCCTGCAAAGCGGATTTACTGAGAAAGTTTTTTTGCGATTCCGGACCGAATACATTTTCGCCGAAATAATGTGAGATTCTTACATCTTCTGCCACGTTGTTGTCTTTTTTTCTAGTTGGGGTTGGTTTTGATGAGGATGCCATTGCCATAAGTGCTATTTGGTGCCGCAAAATTCGCCTTAATAAAAGAGAAACTTACCATGTAGTTACAATATTTATCCAAAAGATTTTAACGTTTTAACAAAATATGCGAATACCCTCCATCAATTGAATATTACACCGAAGAATAAATGTGCACAATTTGAAAAAATAGTACTTGGTATCGTTAACAAACACGAATTCTACATACTAATTTTGCCGCACTAAAATTTAAATGGGACACTCCCCTAACAAAAGGGTTACAGCAGCAGGCTTGCTATTAACTTTAGGCATTATTTACGGAGATATTGGAACCTCACCGTTGTACGTTATGAGTGCCATAGTAGGCACCAACCCAATTGAAGACGCGACTGTACTAGGCGGAATTTCTGCTGTATTTTGGACATTAACACTGCAAACAACCATAAAATACGTACTACTTACACTGCAAGCAGACAACAAAGGTGAGGGTGGAATTTTTTCTTTGTTTTCGCTACTCCGTAGAAGGTTCCCCTATTTAATTATTGGTACCATGGTTGGCGGTGCCATGTTATTGGCTGATGGAATTATTACACCACCCATTTCTGTTTCTTCTGCCGTGGAAGGATTAAGGTTGATTAAACCAGATATAAATACAGTACCCATTGTGATAGCTATTATCACAGGCTTGTTTTTATTTCAGCGTGCCGGCACAAATGTGGTTGGAAAAGCATTTGGACCCATTATGTTTATTTGGTTTGGCATGCTTGCAGTACTTGGCGCTGCGCAAATACTTCCTGATCCAAGTATTCTTAGGGCAATAAATCCAAAATATGCGTGGGAAATGATTACAGGCTCAAAGGAAGCCTTTGTTATTCTTGGCGCGGTTTTCCTTTGCACAACGGGTGCTGAAGCATTGTATTCAGACCTTGGCCATTGTGGAAAGAAAAACATACGCATAAGTTGGATTTTTGTAAAAATATGCTTGCTGCTCAACTATTTTGGACAAGGCGCATGGCTTTTAAAACACAAAGGTGAATTGATTGGGGCTATCAGTCCTTTTTATTCTATCATGCCAGAGTGGTTTAGACTCTTTGGAATTGTGATTGCAACTTCTGCTGCCGTTATTGCCAGTCAAGCTTTGATTAGCGGAAGTTTTACTTTGGTATCTGAAGCCATTCGTTTGCATTTTTTCCCAAAATTTACAGTAAAATTTCCAAGCAATGTTAAAGGTCAAATTTACATCCCATTGGTAAATACGTTTCTACTGCTTGGCTGCATCGGCGTGGTATTGTATTTTCAAGAATCGAAGGCGATGGAAGCCGCTTACGGGCTTGCCATTACGTTAACTATGCTTATGACGAGTTTGTTGCTTTTTTACTACCTAAAAATGCGGCATTGGCCTTTGTGGATCATTTGGATTATTATGCTCGTTTTCTTTACCGTAGAAAGTGCTTTCTTAATTGCAAACCTTACCAAATTTATGCACGGGGGATTTGTAACTATGCTTATAGGTTTAAGCATAATGTTGCTGATGTGGGTGTGCTACCGAGGTGGACAAATTAAAAATCGATTGGTAAATTCGGTTCGAATTGCAGACTTCAAAAACAAATTGAAGGCCCTTAGCAATGACACTACACTTCCCAAATATGCAACACACCTTATTTATTTAAGCAAAGTAAGAAGCGACGAACAAGTTGAACCCATTATTTTATATTCTATTTTACAAAAAAGACCCAAACGCGCCGATTTTTATTGGTTTGTAAACGTGGATGTGACAGATGAACCCTATACTATGGAATACAAGGTAAATGTTATTGAAAAAAACGACATCATCCGTGTGCGATTTAAACTTGGCTTTAGGGTTCAACAAAAAATAAGTGTTTACCTCCGTTTGGTTATAGAAGACATGGTCAAAAATCATGAAATTGATTTGGACCCATATTATCACGCATTTATTGATAAAAAATACATTGGGGATTTCCGGTTTGTTTTGGTTGAAGAAGAAATTAGCCAAGAAAACGAGCTTCCATTGCTTGACGAGTTGGTATTGGCGGGGTATGACAATCTTAAAAAATTGGCCAGCAGCCCAGACAAATGGTTTGGCTTAGATGAAAGCATGGTGAGCAAAGAGCTGGTGCCTGTGGTAATTAAAAAACAAGCAGATGCCATAATGACTCGACTGAAGTAATTCTTCGATATAGCTTATATTTTTTTACCTCTTGTCGAAAAAGTGCAATAAAGTTGTGCGTTTTGTAAAGAATTGTTCAACTTTGCCACTTTGAAAATGAAAAATTCCATATTTATTATCGTCTTTTTGGGCACTTTATTCACCCCATTAAGTGCACAAGAAAAAACAAATTTCAGTTTAGAAGACATCTTTAAAAATGGCACATTTGCCGCAAAAGGAGCAAGTAGTTTTGACGTTTTAAATGATGGAATTAGTTACGCTGTTCTAACTTCCCCTGGGAAAGACGATTGGAAACTTAGCCGCGTAAACCTAGCCACAGGAAAAGACACCCAAGAGATTTTTACATCTGTAGGTGTGCCTACCAAAATATTTCCTGAAAGTTATACTTTTTCTAAAGATGAAAACTATTTAATTGTTACCACGGTTTCCGAAAAAATTTACAGGCACAGTAGCAAATCACTGGCATATGTTGTCGACATTAAATTGCGCACGATAACCCAAATTGGATCTGAAAAAATAATGTATCCTACCCTCTCGCCAGACAACAAATCTGTTGCATTTGTAAAAGAAAACAATTTGTACATATTCGACATTTCTACTGGCAATATCCAAGCCATTACAAGCGACGGAAAAAGAAACCAAATCATCAACGGAGGTGTAGATTGGGTGTATGAAGAAGAATTTTCAATGAGTCAAGGTTTTGAGTGGAGCCCCGATTCAAGGCACATTGCCTTTTTTCGGTTTGATGAAAGCAAAGTCAAAGAATTTAGCATGACCATGTTTGGTGGACTTTACCCTAGCGAAGAAAAGTGGAAATACCCAAAAGCGGGAGAAGACAACTCTGTGGTAGATGTTTACATTTATTCTGTACAAAAAAACAAAAGCAGCCGTTGCAATTTCCCTTCGGGTGATCAATATTTCCCACGATTAAAATGGACCAATGAACCTGGCATTTTAAGTATCCAACATTTAAATCGGTTACAAAATGAGTGGACGCTATTTTTTGGAAATGCAGATAATGGACTTATTTGGGAAATATTATCCGAAAAAAATGCCAAATTTATAGATATAAATGATAACCTAAATTTTATTAAAAATAAAAATTGTTTTGTTTATACTTCTGAAAAAAATGGATATAACCACATTTATTTATATGATTATAAAGACAAAAGTGGCACGTCCAAGTCAGTTCAAGAAATGCGCATTACCAATGGAAATTGGGACGTATTAAACATAAATGGCATAGATGAAAAAGCGGGCATTATTTATTATACCAGCAGCGAAATTTCGGCTACAGAAGATCATTTTTATTCAATCCATTTTGATGGGAAAAAGAAAACCCATTTAACCCCACAAATTGGCAATCATACAATCGCATTAGGCAAAGGAAATCAATATTACACAGACATAACAAGTACTATCAACACGCCAAATCGATTTATATTAAAAAAAATAGGCAGCAATTGGCACCGCGATTTGGAATTAAACACAGACTTGATTGATAAATTGTCAAAATACAATTTTGGCAGCACCGAATTTGGGAAAATGGCTGTACGGGCTGGCGACACATTAAATTATTACATCATGAAACCCTGGAATTTTGATGCGTCCAAAAAATATCCAGTGCTGATGTATGTATATGGAGGACCAGGAGCAAATACCGTAAGAAATTCTTATGGGGGACGAAATTATTTATGGCATCAATTGCTTACCGAAAGTGGCTACCTAGTGGTAAGTGTAGACGGCAGAGGAACAGGCCACCGCGGAGAACAATTTGCAAAAAGCACCTATTTACAATTGGGAAAATTAGAATTGGAAGACCAAACAGATGCGGCGAAATGGCTAGGCGAACAATCTTGGGTAGATGCAAGTAGAATTGGCATTTGGGGTTGGAGTTTTGGCGGCTACATGAGCAGCAATTGCTTAGCAAAAAGCAGCACTGTATTTAAAACCGCAATAGCTGTGGCACCGGTAACCAATTGGAGATATTACGACAATATTTACACCGAAAGATATATGCGCACACCCAAAGAAAATGGAGATGGATATGACCAAAATTCACCCATTAATTTTGTGGCAGGTATCAAAGGAAATTTTTTACTCATCCATGGAACTGGTGATGACAATGTGCATTTCCAAAACAGTATAGAAATGGTAAATGCCATGATAAAAGCCGGTGTAAAATATGACAGCGAGTATTATCCAAACCGCAACCACGGCATTGGTGACCGCGCAGCGCAGTATCACCTATACCGCCGCATGACGGACTATTTGCTGGAGAAGTTGTGATATTTTTTTCAACCTTTCACCTATTTTTAACAACTATTTTTTTTCTTCTGGTTGGTCTTAGCCAACGGAACTTACAAAATAAACAAGAACTTCCGCGGAGACCAACCCAGGGAAGAAAAAATATTTCCTGCGAATTGTCCCTTTTTAAAATCCGCATCGTTATATACTCACAACACTAAAAAACAAAAACATGAAAGAATTCTTATTGATTTTCAGAAACGATTACTCTTCAGTTCAAGCAGGATCTCCAGAAGACATGCAAGCAACCATGAAACAATGGATGGATTGGATGGGCGGCATTGCTGCACAAGGAAAACTGGTTGCTCCTGGCAATCCTTTAAAAGGAGAAGGCAAAGTATTGCGTGCAAACAACGTGATTACAGATGGACCTTACACCGAGGTTAAAGAACTTGTAGGCGGTTACACCATTATAAATGCAGATGACCTTGATGAGGCAGTAACTTTAGCCAATGGTTGCCCTATTTTAAATGAAGGTGGCAATGTAGAAGTGCGCGAATTGGCCGCAATGTAATTAAACTACAGTAACATTAAAACACCAAAAGTCTTTGTGATTTTGCAAAGACTTTTTTTATGGAAAACACCCAAATCATACCGCATTTATTCAGAACCGAATATCGAAAGATAACTTCGGTTCTCATTCGGCATTTTGGAATTGAACACATAGAACTTGCAGAGGACATTGCCAGTGACACATTTATGGCTGCAACTGGATTATGGGGTATGCGTGGGTTGCCAGAAAACCCAAAGGCTTGGCTGTACACCGTTGCCAAAAACAAAGCCAAAGATCATTTTAAACACCAAAATATTTTTAGCCAATCTATAGTTCCTGCCATACAAACCAATGCACAAACCAGTTATGAAATAGAAATTGACCTTTCAGAAAAAACCATCACCGACAGCCAATTGCAGATGATGTTTGCCATTTGCAATCCAATTATTTCGTCTGAAAATCAAATAGGATTGACGTTAAAAATATTGTGCGGTTTTGGCATTGAAGAAATAGCGAATGCATTAATATCTCCGGCTGAAACCATTAAAAAAAGATTGCAAAGGGCGAATGAAAAATTGCGCGATGCCAAGGTAAAAATAGAAATCCCAAACAAAGAAGAAATTCGCGATAGATTACAGACCGTGCTTACCACTTTGTATTTGTTATTTAATGAAGGCTATTATTCAGCATCACAAAATTCCGTATTGCGAAAAGACCTATGTTTGGAGGCCATGCGCCTGGCATATTTACTTACTGAATACAAAGAAACCAGGGTGCATGAAGTCAATGCGCTTTTGGCTTTAATGTGTTTTCAATCTTCGCGTTTTGAGGCCCGGTTAAATGAAAACGGGAATACCATTTTGTATGAAGAACAAGATGAGAAATTATGGAATGCTGAATTGATATTGCAGGGTGAATACTTTTTTAGATTGGCAAGCTAGAATGGGCAATTTTCTAAATATTATTATGAAGCTGGAATTGCGTATTGCCATACCCAAAAAGAAGACTCAAAAGAAAAATGGAACCGCATATTGCAGCTTTACAATCAACTATTGATGCTAGAACATTCTCCTATGGTTTCACTAAACCGAACCTATGCCCTATCCAAGGCCCACAGTGTAGATGCGGCAATAAGCGAAGCCAAAAAACTACCCTTAACAAATCACCATTTGTACCATTCCCTATTGGGACATTTTTATGCAAAAAAAGATACCCATAAAGCAAAAGAGCATTTTGAAACTGCAATAAAACTTGCAAAATCTGAAAGTGACAAAGAAATTATTAAAAATAAAATCATTGCCTTAGACAAATAAATTTTTTAAGAGAACGATACTTCATATTATTCTCTACTTGTGCTCTATTAATATTGTTTTCCAACGCAATTATTCTGCGTTAATTTATATTACCGCACTTCCATTTTGTCATTGATTGCCAGTATTCTAAAAGCGCACTTTTCTTCGAATTTGGGTTAAAAAACCCTTCAATGGATTGAAGGTTTTTTCTAATATAATTATCTAAATTTATTCCTTTTAAAATGGGTACATAGGTTTGCAGGTTTTATTCTTAAAATTAAGCAATATTAAATTAAACATTAAATTTACAATACAATGGTTTTTAAAATAGCAAAATGCGCCTACCAATGGTGGGCGCATTTTGATTAATAAAAACAAATATTTTTATTTAAAACTTAAGGTAATTTACAATAACCTGGGTTTAGTACTGGCTTGTGAAGAGGCATTTTTTGTACCTAAGCCATTTCCTTTGGCTTTGGAAGCATCAAAAGACCAAACCGTTTTATCTTTACATTCGTTGTAGGCAGCTATTTCGCCATAAGCAAGTTCCCACGGGCAATCTTTGTTTTGTTTTAATGTTACACCTCCAAAATAGCCACCCGTCTTGCTATCGTATTTTAGGGTTATACTTATATAATTTTTATTGCCATTGCAATCTTTTATTTCTATAATCATTGCTACTTGGGTAGGTATATCACTGTTTTTTTCTAACTCGAAATGAAACTGTAAACTATACAATCCAGAAACATTAATTTCTGAATATGTAACATCTTTTAATTTAAATTTTGTATCGCAAACGTCTTTTTTGATTTCAAAACGGATAGTTTCTTTTACGGATTCACCCACTATTTTTCCATTTTCATCAAGCATGGTAAGCACCACATCATAAGAAAAACCATTTGGATCTGAGGCGAATTCAAGTTTTGAAATTTCGTAAACATCTTCGTTTTTCGAGGAATTTTCTGGGCTATAGGTTGCGGTGAGTTTGTTTACCAACGGCTTTGGAGCATTTCCAACAGGCGTAATTTCCACAAGTACGGTGGCTACCTGGGCGGCATCATCATTAAGTACATAAAGGTTCATATGATGTGCGTTTGCCCAAAACTTACACACTGCATTTGCCCTAGGCCTAAACTTAGGTTCATTTTTTTCCACCACAACATCTTGGGTAACAGGCTTGCCCACTGTTTTTCCTTCAAAATTACGGATGGTTCCAGAAAGCACACACAAATCACCTCTCCTTCCTCGGAAATTCATTAGGCGGCCAGAATAACCCCTACTGCACCGGCAACTGTATTTGCCTGGTCCGGTGAAATGACAACGGCAAATCTGCCTACTTGAAGCAGTTAATTTTAATGTGTATTCTTTTCCTTCAAATTTCACAACAACTTCCACATACTCGATTTTATCTTGTTCTGTTGCATCGTTCAATTCTGCTTGAACCAGGTAGGTTAAGGATGCATCACTGTTTCTTAGTTCCAGGATTTGCATATCCTTAATTTTTGGCTCATTTTTCTTGAAGCTGATAGTTTCTTTTACGGATTCACCCACTATTTTTCCATTTGCATCCAGCATGGTAAGAACCACATCATAAGAAAAACCATTTGGATCTGAGGCGAATTCAAGTTTTGAAATTTCGTAAACGTCTTCGTTTTTCGAGGAACTTTCTGAGCTGTAGTTAGCGGTAAGTTTATTTACCAAAGGCTTTGGTGCATTTCCAACAGGCGTAATTTCAACAAGCACGTTGGCTACCTGGGCGGCATCATCATTAAGTACATAAAGGTTCATTTGATGTCCGTTTGCCCAAAACTTACACACTACATTTGCCCTAGGCCTAAACTTAGGTTCATTTTTTTCCACCACAACATCTTGGGTAACAGGCTTGCCCACTGTTTTTCCTTCAGTATTACGCATGGTTCCAGAAAGCACGCACAAAGAACCTGCTTTTCCTGTGAAATTGCCTAGGCGGCCAGAAAAAGTAAGCCCACGGCTCGGCCTGCAATTCGTCGGCAATCTGCAAATCGGAGTAGTTAATTTTAATGTGAATTCTTTTCCTTCAAATTTCACAACAACTTCCACATACTCGATTTTATCTTGTTCTGTTGCATCGTTCAATTCGGCTTGAACCAGGTAGGTTAAGGATGCATCACTGTTTCTTAGTTCCAGGATTTGCATATCCTTAATTTTTGGTTCATCGCCTTTTGTGTTGGCATTTGCATTTAGCCCAATCATCCCGAAAAGGCAAAATAGCATTGTTAATTTTTTGAATACATGTTTCATTTTTTTTTGTAATAATTTTTGTAAACTTAAAATGGTTTAAAATTGATTTCTTAAAAAGTTCACCAACAGCCATTTTTTTTCAGCAATGGAAATATCAGGTAAAAAAAACACCTTTAATTGCTTGAAAGTGTTTTCTAATATAATTACTTATAAATATTTATTCTATAAGTAATTTGCTTGAGTTGGTTGCACTTGCTGTTTTTACAATAACAATATAAACACCAGATGACAATTTGCTTACATCCACTGTATTCAAATTCGTTTGGATTAATTGTTTTCCACCCAAACTATATATCGAAATCATATCAATGGTTTCTAGGCTGCTAACTTGTATGATGTCTTTGGCAGGATTTGGGTACATTATTGACCTATTTTTTTGTGAAATAGCTCTTAGAGAAGATAAGTTTGTGGATTTGGCTTGCACTAAGTTTCCTTCCACATTTCCACCTACTCCACCTTTAACAATAGTTGTATCCTTAATATAATCATATTCTAAAATTTGAGCAGGTCCGTATTGAGAGTATGCTGACATACCATATACTTTACCATTGCCTCCAATTAGCAATTCTCCATATCCACCATATCCATGAAGAGATTTAACCAAGTCTAATTTTACTGCAATGTTATTGCCTACAGCATCAAATTCATAAATAGTACCATTGTTGGAATTCCAATAAGTGCTCATTCCATAAAACTTACCGTTTGGAGCTTGCACTAAACCTCCTCTTGGGCGTTCTGCAGCATTTGCTCCAAAATGAGCCAATGTAGCCAATGTGTTGGTATTTATGTTGTATGAGTAAATGGTGCCTTTACCATTGTTTCCACCTTCAAAACAAGTTCCGTACAATATGCCATTATTGGCTTGTAACATTTTAGCATAAGGACTATTGCCTGTCACAGCAGCATCAAAATCTGCTTTTTTTGTTAAAGTACCATTGGCAACATCATATTCAAACAATGCGCCATAATTTTTTGTCCCCCCGCTTAATGTAGTGCCATATAACTTGCCATTGGTAGCCAAAACTAAACCACCTTGTGGGTAATAAGTCAAAATATCTTTAATATCTTTTAATTTGGTAATGGTATTGTTTGTTGGGTTAAACTGAAATAATACCCCTTGATCAGTAGAGCCGCCAGAATAGGTAACACCATAAAGCAAACCATTGGGTGCCAAAACCATTGTTCCTCTAACTCTGTTGCCATTAACGCCATTAAAATTTGCTACATTGGTAATTTTGCCGTTCGAAGGATTTACTTCAAAAATTGTCCCATATCCATCTCCGCCAAACTCTGTAGTTCCATATAATTTTCCATTATTCCCTAGCACTAAACTTTTAGATGGTTGTTTGCCTTTTGGGTAAGGAGTTAAATCTACTTTGTTCGTAATTTTAGCGGTAGCATGGTCGTATTCGTAAATTGTGCCATTGTCTCCTTTTCCACCGTAGCCACACATACCATAATATTTACCGTTTCCGCTAAATTTTACCAAATTACCATCTGGATTAGAACCTGTTTCTACTCTCTTAAAATTTACTTTAGCACTAAATGCATTGGTTGTGCTATTGTACTCTGCAACAGTGCCACCATAATCAAATGCACCACCACCACTCATTAATAACAAATATGTTCCGCTGCTGGTTTCAACTAAATCTCCTGCAGGATATCTGCCAACATTGTCGCCATAGCCATATTTTTTACTACTAATTGAATCTTTTATAATATCATATTCAAAAATATTGCCGTAACCTGAACCAGATGAAACACCACCATATATTGTACTTCCATATAACTTACCATTGGGCAATTGCTTTAAATTTGTAGTTCCTACATCGCCATTTATACCTGCAAAATGAACTTTCGCAGTTAAGGTAGCATTGGTTGGTTCATACTCATATAATGTTCCTTTTCCATTGGTGCCACTGTTGGTTGTAAGCCCATAAATTTTGCCATTATTGGCTTTCATTAGCCCACCTTGCGGATTCCCACCAGTAGTTGCAATAAAATTAGCTTTATTGGTATGGGTGCTTGTACTTAAATTGTATTCGTAAATTGTACCACCATTTAGAATACCACCCCCTTCGCAAATTCCCATTAATATTCCGCTTGCCGATTCTATCATCCTACCTCTTGGTTGTCTTCCTTCAGCAGCAAACTGAAAATTATATTTTACAGTAATGCTGCTTGCACCAGGCGTGTATTCAAACAAGGTGCCTCTATCTGCGGTTCCTCCACTCATGGTGGTTCCATATATTTTTCCATTAGAGGCAAGCATTAAATGTCCTGCCGGATTTACACCATTTGTTGTGCCAAAATGAAATTTCACATTATATGAATTACTCGTTGGGTTGTATTCAAACAATACGCCACTTTGGTTATTTCCTCCACTTGTAATAGTGCCATATAATTTGCCGTTTGCTTCTACCATTTCTGTAGGAAAAGGTCTTCTGCCATTGTCCGCTGATGCAAACGAGTCTAATAGCTCAAAATTATTGCCTGTGGTATCTGTTCTAAAAACAGAGCCATTGCCACCTCCGCCTGTGGTGGTTAAGCCATAAAAATAGGGTGTTTGGGCTTTTAATACAAAATTAAAAATACATAAAAGCTGGATGAGAATTATTGCATTTATTTTTTTCATAATACAAACTTAAAACTACAATATTTACAATAATTATATTGTTCACCAATGGCCGTTTTTTATTCATGAATGGAAATTATTGGCCCAATTTTAACGAATTTCTAACCTATTAATGCTTCAAAATCTGCTTTTTTATATTTGGACAACTTCGCCAATACACCATTTTTTAATACTATATTTAATTCAGTTTTTGAATACGATTCAATTTGTTTTTTATTGACAATCCAAGATTTATGCACTCTTATAAAATCTTCATTTTCCTCGAGCAAAGTTTCAAAATGCTTTAAATTTTTACTAACTGTATATTTTTTATCAGCAGTATAAATATAGCAATAAGATTCTTGGGCTTCAATAGCTTCTAGGGTTGCAAGATCAATCAATTGTCGATATCCTTTTTCAACTATTACAATTTTTTTTAGTTCCTTGCTTTCCATGGTATTTCTAAGCATCGCCAGATTTTCTACATGTTGCTTTAAACCCAAATTAGACGTAACTTTTTGCACAGCTTCTTTTAATCTTTCTATATCAATTGGTTTCAACAAATAATCAGTTGCAGATACCTCAAATGCCCTTAAAGCATATTTATCATAAGCTGTAATAAAAATTATATCAAAATCTATTTGTTCAAAGAATTTAACTATTTCAAGTCCAGAGTAATTTGGCATTTGAATATCTAAAAACACCAAATTAGGCTTAATTGTTTTGATAGCCTCCACAGCCTCAACAATATTTTTATATTTACCTTTAAGATCAATTTGCGGGCAAAATCTTTTCAATAAATTTTCAAGCACATCTCTTGCACTTTCTTCATCATCTACTAATATGGCGCTTATTTTATCCAATGTTTTCAAAAGTACAGTTTACTAGCAAAAGTTATAAAGAAGGTTTATGAATAGTCCATTTTTTCTCATTAACAGATTTTAAAACACACGCTTAACAGGAATTGTAATCACTACTTGCGTGCCAGTTGGCAAATTGTTTTCATACAAATCTATATACTTATAGCCAAAATCACCTTTTAAGGATTGCTTCAATATTTCAAATCTTTTATGAATAGCCTTGCTCGAAAATGATTCGTACTGTGTATGCTGCCTTTGTTTTATTTCTGTTGATTTTACACGGCCCACGCCATTGTCGGTGATAGTACATGTCAGGTACTCGCGCATATCAAAGGCAATAGTCAAACTCTTTTTGCCTTCTTTGTGCAACAAACCATGTACTAAAGCATTTTCTATAAATGGCTGAACCAGCATTGGCGGCATTAAAATGCCTTCGATTTGATTGGTGGTTATAGTGTATTCTAAATCTTCCTTGAACCTCAATTTTTCCAATGATAAATATACCTCTATCAAATTTACCTCTTGTTCAAATTCAATAAAATCCTTATCTGAATAATTTAAAGTTTTCCGTACAAGGTTAGAAAATTTGGTTATAAAAGTATAAGAATTGTCAATATCGCCTTTTAATACCAAGTCCTGAATAGAGTTAAGTGAATTAAATATGAAATGTGGATTCATTTGAGACTGAATCGCGGTTAGCTTTGATTCATTTAATTCATTGATCTGTTTTAGCTTTTTTTGATGCGCATTTAACTGTCTCTTGTAAATCAAATAAACTACTAGAATAAACAAGGCAATTGCAGACAATATAAACCACAATTGAGCATAAATTGGTCCGCTTATAGTAAATGCATAAAATTGTGTAGGGCTAAATTTGCCCAAGTTTTCAGCTTTAATTAGCAACCTATATTTACCTGGCAACAACGCATTATAGGTAATCATTGTGCTTCTAGCCCCCTGCACTTGCCATAGTTCATCGTATCCTTCAAGCTTATAGTGGTACTTTATGTTTTCTGAATGTTTTAGTGTAGGTGAATAAATAGTAAATTCAAATTTGCGGTGGGTATAATTAAAATTATATACTGCTTTAAAATCAATTATTTGGTTATTCACACTAACAGTATGTAAAACAACTTTAGGCAATTCGGTTTCATTATTTTTAAAAAGCAAGTCAATTTTTTGCACCCCTCCCGAATGGCTCACCCACAAATCATTATTAGATAAGGTAAAATTGTATATTTTCTTAGAACTAAATCCATAAGAAGAATGAAATTGATACAACATTAGCCCATTTAAATCAAACTGATACAAGCCGTTGGAAGTACTTCCAACAATAGTATTCTTGTACATTAAAATATTTTTAAGGTACTCATCCTTATTTGGTATTTGGGGCTTAATTGTTGATATTTTATTGGATTTATCAATGACCAAAATTCCCTGTTCCCTAGAAATAACATATACTGATCCGTTGCTTTGAATAATTTTTTCAGAAAATATATCTTTACCTAAATATTGTATTTTTTCAACAGTACCATTTGGGTATATTTTATACAATCCATTGGCGGTAGAAGTATACAAATTGCCATTTTCCATTTGCAGAACCAAGGAGTAAACTCTAATATTTATACCTTTCAATGCCTCAACTTCCTGTTTCCCATTTGCCAATATTTTAATTTTAAAAATGCCAATATTTGTACCTAAATACATTTCATTGGGGCTTATAAAAGCGACATCTTTTAGCGATGCTCCATAAAACCCGAAAATTTCACCTGTTTTTCTGTTGTAATATTTTGTTTTTCCATCATCAAACAATACATAATCACTTATTTCAGAACCATAAATGCCTTCTATGGATTTTCTGCTTTCTGAGGGAATAGTCTTTAATTTCTGTTTATTATATACATAAAAATTCCCTTTGTTCGACCCTAGATAAACAATCCCTTGTTTATCAGCAAGCAAACTAATCATTGGATCCATAAAAAAAGGATTGACAACATCAGGATTCCTCATATTTGGAATTACCAAAACACCTTTATCAAAAGTCCCTATAAGTACATTTCCCTCATGGTCCAAATACACATCTGAAATAAAACAATCCTGAAAAAATGTTTGATATGGTCCATTAATGCCATTTTCGCTAAAATTTATCCCTAAAATTGACGAAGGTGACCACATCATTTTTTTTGTGATAAAAATTCGTGCATTTGTCGGAGAATTAAAAAAGTTATTTGATTTAATTTTACTTAATTTCAAAGTGGATTTATTAAAAGTATATAAGGCTTTTGACAATAAATCCAACGCATAACTAGAATCCCTATAATCAAAAATATGCAGCATTTTATAATAAGGCATTTTCTCATTTTCAATTCTAATTTTTTTAAAGCCAATTTTACCACTGCTATAAAAAAAAACGGTATCATTTGGAGAAGGATAAATCCATGAATTAACATTAATTTGATAACTTGTATTCAATAGACAATTGAGGTATTGCCGTGCAACCACTTTTGCCAAGGTATCTAACACTACTAGACCTTTGCAGCCAATCAATAAATTACCTTTGTCATCATTGGTTAAATGCACTAAATTTGAACTTTCTTTAGCATTAAGTTCGTAAAAAAGCTTGCATTTTCCATCTTTTATGGCAAATATTTGATTGTTTAAATTATTGAAATATATTGTTCCAAACTTATTTATTGTTAAATTAAAATAAGCAACACTTTTGGCTAAATTATTTTCTACTTTCGTATATTTCATAAAATCATACTTAACAATCCCTTCATTGGTAGCAAAGTAATAATTATGGTCAAAATCCTGAATAATATCAAATACTTTTAATCCTGTAAATTGATTTTCGCCAAGTTTGAAATAAGCTGGCTGCTGCCCAAAAATATCTAGGCAGGCAAAAAGCAAAAACAATATAGTTAATTTCTTCAACATAGGAACTACGAACTACTGCAATTTGTAAGCTTATTGGCAGTGGTGGCTATTTCAAAAACAAAAGTAATAAAAAAAGGAGTTATGTAGCTCCTTTTTTTATTACTTTTGTTTTTACTTATATTAAATGAAAACGGTTTTCCGTGTGGCTTGCCTCATTCTTTTAAATAAACAAGCAGTATTCCAGTTGCTTTTTGGCTTTTGGCTAAATTTTCTTTTTTCAAAATTAATTTAAAATTATTCAAACGATTGTTAAAAACGCCCAAATCTGCTTAAAAACCAGGATTACGAACTGCGATTGGATTAAGTAATGTTTTTACACCAATTGTACCTGATTTTGATTCCACATAACACCAATTGAATCTAATAGAATATCAATTTTATCTATTTATTGCAGTGAAACTTTTGTAACGATAATTTGAATATAGTTTGCAAAAACTTGTCCATTGGTATGTGTCCATTTGTCTTTATTCTCCACTTTTGCAATTGTAAGTTCTTGAATAATTACATTGCCCATTTCTCTAAAATAAAATCTATCTGAACTCTGAATTGTTTCATTTTGATCTACTATTTCATATTTCACGATAGCTACTGCTAAGCCATCATTTACAGAACTTAAATAACAGCCACCTTGTCTTTCTTTTTTACCATTTTTGTTTTGCGTAGGTATTTGTCAAAACGCATTTCTCCGACAAGGGTGTAGAAACAATCCGCATTGTGAAGTGATGAAGTTGAAGAAAACCATTCTTTTAAATTTCTTGTCTATCTTTGAACCTCATGTTTCAGCGGCTCGCCTTAATCATTTTTTGTTGCATTGCCATAATTTCTTGTGCCAACATGAAGCAGAAGCGGCTGGTTAAAAACCTGTTAAAGCGGCAAGCGGATACTATGCAAAACCCATATTGGATAACCATGATGGATGACACAAACAATTTGTATTCCCAAACCATCAGCGCATTTGATTTGTACTGGCAAAACCGAAAAAAACCCATAGAGGAGGACATCAACGAGGGCAAAAACATTTACAATCCTGAAGTAAAAGAAGATTCTGCCAAAGGCAATTTAGACTATGTTTTCGAATACAAACGATTTATTGCTTGGGAGCAAAAAAACCAATACCGTATCAAGCCTGATGGCAGGATAATGACGGAATATGACATTTTACAACAATGGAAAAAATCGAAACAACAGGATACGGCACAATAGCATGAAAAGGTATTTAATTACAACTGCATATTTATTTATTTCCTGTATTGCATTGCAGGCACAAAATGACGTTTGGACCAACTTGGGCATGGTTAAATTTCCCCAAAACCCGAGTGTGCAAACCACAGGTATGGGGCGTGTAAGTCACTTGGCTTTTCATCCCACAGATTCAAATATTTTGTTTGCAGCTTCTGCTTCTGGCGGTTTGTGGAAAAGCAGCAACGATGGAAAGACTTGGAAACCCCTCACAGACAACCTGCCAAATACTGCATGTGCATCTGTTTGCCTTAATTTCAAAAACGCAAACACCATTTATTTAGGCACAGGAGATGCAAATTATTACGGCGGCGGCATGGGGGTTTGGAAAAGCACAGATGGTGGTGCAACTTGGAGCCAAATGAACAATGGAATGGGCAATGTGCTTGTTGTGCAAATGGCTATGCATTCCAAAGACACAAACACAATTGTAGCCACTACCAATGCTGGAATTTACAAAACCACGAATGGCGGTAATTTGTGGGTAAAAAAGAGTTCGGCAACAGACCAATACAACGATTTGGTGGTAAAACCTGGAAGCAATTTGGGCTTATATGCCACTTCATTTCAGTACTTTTATTCGAGCATGAATTTTGGTGAAAGTTGGAACCGAATAAACATGAGTCCTGCAGACACTTTTTCTGGCATTTATATTGGCGTTACGCCTGCAGATACCAATTTGGTTTATTGCGCAACTTGGCGAAGCAAAAGTTGGGGCACAAAAACGTATTTTGGCGGCGTATTTAAAAGCCAAAACGGAGGACAAAACTGGAAATTGCAAAGCAACAAACCCCAAATTTTGGGTTACAGCAGCGATGGCAGTTCCAACGATGGCCAAGGCGCTTATAACTTAACCATTACAGTAGATCCAAAAGACCCAGCATCCGTTTATGTGGCGGGCATTTGCATATGGAAATCACGCGATTCTGGTATCACCTGGAAACTAAAATCACCCTGGGCTTTTGGCGTTCACGCCGACAAACACCACTACATATTTTCGCCACACAATGCCCAAAAACTTTACCTTACCCACGATGGTGGAATGGACCGCAGCTTGGATACTGGCAACACATGGAAAACCATAACGGACGGACTTACCGCCTCTGAATTCTACAAAATGGGGCAGAGTTCGCTAAACAGAGAAAAAGCATTGGGTGGGCTCCAAGACAACGGGTTAAATTATTATAAGAATGGCATTTTTTACACCATAAGAGGCGGCGATTATAGCGGCGAATTTTTATTTGATTACCAAGATACCAATTCACAATATTTCCAAGGTGGCGGCAATAAATACAATTTAAACAATTTAGGCAGCTACAGCATCAATGGACAAGCGAATAGCGTTTACGAATTGCACAGAAAAGACACCAATCTCATGTACATGGCTTACCACATGCTTTACAGAACCACCAATTTAAAAAGTGGAACTGTGGCGTGGACACAATTGAGTGACAGCCTGCTGCACAATGGCAAAGCGTCTACAACGGCCATGGCCAATTGCAAACCCAATCCCAATTTTCTGTATTGGGCCAGAAACAACGGGGTTTTATACCGGGTAGACAATGTAAACTCGGTAAGTCCCACCTTTGTTGTGCTCACAAAACCCATGGGAACCATTCAACAAATCCATACCCATGCAAAAGACTCCAATGTAGTTTATATAACCATTGGCAGTAAAATTTACAAAAGCAGCGACAAAGGAAATACTTGGTGGGATTTTACGAAAAATTTGCCTGGAAACTATTTGGTTGCATTTCAGATAGACGACAGAGCCACAGATTCTGGGGTATATGTAGCGACCAACTTTGGCGTTTTTTATAAAAACAAATCCTTGACCAAATGGATTACTGTGAGTAAAAATTTGCCTGCAATAGCAGGAATTACTGATATGGAAATCTTCAACGATGGCACACCGCAAAGCTGCCTGCGAATAAGCACCTATGGCAGAGGTTTATGGCAAACCACTTTATACCAATACCAAATCAAAAAACCCACATCTGATTTTTTCGTTAACAGCACCTCATCCTCATCATGCGCTAAAAACTTTATTCTGAATGATTTATCTGGAGGTGGCAAATACACAAGGGTTTGGAACATCATTCCATACACGGGATATAAATACACAAACAACACCGATTCCATTTCTCGGTTGCCAGAAATTCTATTCAGCACTTCAGGAAATTATACAATTACCTTGACGGTTACCAATAGTTATGGTAGCTCTAGTAAGACCAAAATAGTGGTCGTTTCGGATATAGGAAAACCCAGTACTTGCACTGTAAATTCAAACAACTTAGGGAACTATTCTATTGGTATTTACAGATTTGAGATGGCAGGCATAGATAGAAGAAGTGCTTATTCGTTGTATAACAATCCAAATGTAGAAGATTATTCTTGCTCAGATGTGGCATTTGTAAAACCGGGCAACAGCTATACGGCATGGATTACCAATGGCAATTCTTACAATGAAGTAGGCGCCATTTATATAGATTATAACAACGATGGTGATTTTTTGGATGCAAATGAATTGGCAACAACATTTGCCAGCGGCAAAGGAAGACGAAGCGCAATTGTAAAAATCCCGACAAGCTCCACTGTTTCTAATACTTTTTTAAGAATGAGGATCATCAGCGACTGGACCACCATAGCTGGTGCGTGTGGAAACCTTGCTTATGGCCAAGCGGAAGACTATGCATTGTATATTGACAACCGCAGACCCGTGGTGACACTAAATTTACCCAAACCAAAGGTATATGGAAAATTCAACGCCACTTTAAAACTGAGTGAATACACGCCAAGTTTTGATACTTCCAAACTCAAATTTACAAATGCAAAAATAACTTCCATCGTAAAACTCAATCCACAATGGTACGATTTGGTGTTAAGCCCAAATAAACCTGGTAAAATTTACGCAAATATCACCGCGTCTTCACTTACTGATCCAGTGGGCAATGTCAACAGTGCTTTGGCAGATTCGACATTGTTTGAAATGGGGTTGTATTCATTTACATTTCCAGGTCACAGCAAGCGCGATTCTATTGTTCAAAACGATACAGGTGGAATTGTGTATTGCTCTGTTTATAACGGCACCATTGCAGACAGTTTGGTGGCCAATTTCTCGCTTACCGACAGCACAAAAGCTTTTGTAAAAAACCAAATTCAAGTCAATAATTTTACAAAAAACAATTACACAAATCCATTGCTTTTTTTGGTTAAAAACAACGATGGATCTTATGTAAAAAAATACAGCATACAGCTCATTTATTTGCCAGACACGGCATGTGAATTATTGACTTTTGAATTTAGCAATCCAACATCCATAGGCGCAATTGCGAAGAACCCAACTGGCGGAATTGTCAATTTAAAAGTACCTTATAAAACCAATTTAAAATCGCGTGTTGCTCACACCACCATAAGTAAAAATGCCAAAACAATGGTGAACAATGCTTTAGAAATCAGTGGAACAAGTTTACACAATTTCGAAAATTCCGTTGAATACATTGTAATTGCAGAAGACACCAATTATCGGAAAACATACACAATAAATATAGAAGTATTAAAAAATATGGCCTGCGATATACTTTCATGGAATTTATTAAATCCAGCAGCAAATGGAATCATTTCTAACCAAGATACAATGGGAGGAATTGTAACTGCTTCTGTTCCTTTTGGCACAAACAAAACTACTTTGGTTGCTAATTTTATTTTAAGTGATAGCGCAAATATGACAATAGGTGGTATCAAACAAAAAACAAATATTTCCTTTCAAAATTATTTGGATACTGTAAAAGTGGTAGTTACGTCGCAGGATGGACTGCATTTTAAAACTTACAAAATTATTGTTAAAACAATTCCCAATTCCGCTTGTGAAATGTTTTCCTATCAAATAAAAAGTCCAAGTGTTGTTGGCAGTTTTACCAGAGACACAACAGGTGGGAAAATTGCAATTTCAGTACCTGAGAATACAGACATTACCCAAATCGTGGGGGTTTTCACCGTCTCCGATTCCGCTTTAACCAAAATCCAAAATATCACGCAATATTCAGGAACAACCGTGAACGATTTTACAAGCCTAAAAGAATACAAAGTATTTTCTCAAAATGGAATGCAGTTCAAAACCTACACATTAACAGTGACTAAAATATTGGGGTGGCACGACCCTTCTATTTCGGAATTCAACATGTATCCGAATCCGGCCAGTTCTTATTTACACTTCGCAACATCGCAAAACAACCGCAATTTTAATTTGCATTTTTACAATGCAATGGGCCAAAAAGTGCTAGAATTTACAAACAATTTAAATCCCGATATTTCAGCATTGTCACAGGGTGTTTATGAAATTTGGATTGAATACAATGGCAACCGTGAAATAAAGAAATTGGTAAAATATTAAACTTAAGAATCCTTCTATAAAAAATGTGTTTTTCATCCACAGCCAGTTT
>Ga0105048_10003528_pt1 | contig 25630 bp, 28 predicted proteins | sample MAT05_FD_78382 | JGI IMG/M metagenome (GOLD analysis project Ga0105048, IMG submission 78382) | Freshwater microbial communities from Lake Fryxell liftoff mats and glacier meltwater in Antarctica - MAT-05 | ecosystem: Environmental > Aquatic > Freshwater > Ice > Liftoff microbial mat | place... | reverse complement strand
TCATCCTGAGCAGCGCGGCGACGCCGCGCGTTCGTCGAAGGACGAGGCCGTGCTCACAGGCTACACACCGCGCCCGCTCCGGGACCGCCGGGCTCCCGCCCGGCACGCGCTGCAAGGCAGCGCCCCTCAGCCGCGGCACCACATGCGCTTCCAGCGCATCTGCCGGGCAGGAGCCCGGCGGTCCCATATCCAGGGACCACGCCAGCCTGATCTAGCTCAGGCCCAACATCCCCACACAAACCCACGGCCACCGCCGCAGGGGCCGCAAGCCCGCGCCCGGCGCGGCATTTTGCGTCCCATCCTTTAGCCCCGCTGCATTGACGTTGCGCCTGCAACGACCGACATGTGAGCGGACATTCACATCAGCCGCACGGGGCTACACCACATGACCGACGTCTCGCCGCTTTTCCGGCCCTTCACACTCCGCGGCATGGAGCTGAAGAACCGGATCGCCATGGCCCCCATGACACGCGGGCAGTCGCCTAACGGAATCCCGACGCCTGAAAACGCCGCTTACTACCGCCGCCGCGCTGAGAACGAGGTCGGGCTCATCCTCTCCGAAGGCACGCTGATCCGCCGCAAGGGCGCGGCCGACAACGCCGCCTATCCGCTGTTCTGGGGCGAGGAAGCCCTGGCCGGCTGGAAGTGCACCATCGACGGCGTGCATGCCGCCGGCGGAAAGATGGGTCCGCAGATCTGGCACCTCGGCATGAGCCGCAAGCCCGGCACCGGCCACTTCCCCGATGCACCTTCGGATGGCCCCTCGGGCATCACGCTCACCGGCAAGAAGATCAGCGATGAGCCCACGGAAGCCGAAGTCATCGACATGGCGCAGGCTTATGCCGATGCAGCCGCCGACGCCAAGCGCCTCGGCTTCGACTGCATCGAATTGCACGGCGCCCACGCCTACCTGATCGACGAGTTCTTCTGGCCCGTCACCAACCAGCGCACCGACCGCTTCGGCGGCGCCTCGATAGAACAGCGCGCGGAATTCGCGCGCGAAGTCATCACACGCTGCCGCGCCGCCATCGGCGACCTACCCATGATCATCCGCGTCTCGCAGTGGAAGTCAGTGGACTACAATGCGAAGCTCGCGACCAACCCGAAAGAGCTCGAAGCCTGGGCGCGCGTCCTCGTCGATGCCGGCGTCGATGCAATCCACTGCTCGCAGCGGCGCATTCTCGAGGCAGAGTTCCCCGACATCGACGGACCTGACGGCCTCAACCTCGCCGGCTGGGTCAAGAAGCTCACCGGCATCCCGACCATCAGCGTCGGCTCCGTTGGCCTCTCGTCCGAATTCACCGGCTCCTTCCGTGGCGAAGGCTCGGCCGCCGGCAAGCTCGATGAAACGATCGAGCGCCTCGACCGGGGCGAGTTCGATCTCGTCGCAGTCGGCCGCGCTATCCTGCAGGACCCGGAGTGGGTCGTGAAAGTGAAGAACGGCCGCTTTTCCGAATTGCGCGATTACGACGGCGCGGCGATCAAGACCTACTATTGATCAAATCGCCCCGCATTGCGCGGTCCGCCGCGCAAAGCTACGCCTTGTGCGGGACGGTTAATCCTGTCCCGCACTCGTTCCTGAGGTAAACTGATGACGCCTGCGCTCTTCTGGCTCGCTCTCACGCTTGCCCTCACCATCGTCTACATCTTCGCGCCAGCCGTCGTGCGCACCATGAAGTTCGGCTCGAAGTGGAACGCAGGTCCGCGCGACGTCGACATGGGCGACCCTGGCGTCCTCGCCGGCCGTCTCCTGCGCGCGCAGGCCAACCTGTATGAGACGCTACCCCTGATCATTGGCGCTGTGCTGGTCGCTCATGTCGCCGGCGCCGATGCCGGCCTCACCAGCCTGGGCGCCATGCTCTACTTCTGGTCCCGCGTCGCTTACCTGCCGCTCTATGCCTTCGGCGTGCCGCTTGTGCGTAGCCTGGCCTTCATGGTCGGCCTCGCTGGCCTGATCATCGTTCTGTACGCGATCTTCACGGCAGCAACCGTCTAGCCAGATACAAAGAAGCGCGCGGTCCGAAAACCGCGCCCTTCATTTGGTGAAGCAAAGTCTAGCCCAGCCGGACTTCGGCGACCTTGTCCTTGTAGTCCTTCTTGGGATCACTACCCAACATCATCTTGATGCCGGCGAGCAGGCTGTTCTCGTTCAGCCAGATCTGCGCGGCCTCGCCGTCGAGGCGGATCAGCTGAAGTTTCGGATCGGTCTTGCCACCCTCGTACCAAGCGGCGACGAACGGGTTCCAGAGACGCTCGATCGTCGCCGGGTCATTGTGCAGCGTCAGTACGCCTTCGACACTTGCGAACAGGTCATGTCCCTTGTCCGCGAAATGCAGCATCGCGCGATGCGATCCGCCCATGGCTTGGACCAGCTCAGTATCCTTGGACGTGAAGAAATAGATCGGGCCGCGACGCGCCTCATCGCTATCCAGCTGGGCCGTCATCGGCCGCGCATGGCCGTCGTCCACGCCCACCAGTCCAAGCATGGCCGTACGGTCTGATTTGAGAGCTTTCCAGAATTTGGCTTCGATATCGGCATCGTTCGTCATGCGCATTCTCCTTGCGGGGTTCACTCCAGAACGGAGAAGCGCTGCACGTGTTCCAATCGAAAAGAGCCCGCAGCCCGCATGGAAATTCGGGCTCAGGCGCTGAACGCACGCGTGCGCCAGCGCAAGGTGACTGGTTGTGGAAGACCCGGCAGTCGCCAACCGCCGGCTCTGTGGCGTAAATCGGTGCGCCTATTGGCCGCCTGGCTTCACAGGCTCAACCAGATCGCCATTCTCCCAGCGTCCCGCCATTGCGACGCTGCCATCGGGTGACCAGACAATGCCGAAGCCATTGCGGTTGCCGTTGCGCAGCTCGCCCTCATAGCGTTGGCCATTCGAGAACGTCAGAACACCGCGCGATGAACCATCGGGGCGCGCCTCGCCAGCAAAGCGATCGCCATTGCGCCAGTATGTGACGCCGAGGCCGGTCGTGGCGTCCGCAGCGTGCTCTCCCTCATAGCGAAGGGCTTCTGCGCCGGCGTTGCCCGGGTTGTCGCCAAACTCATAGACGCCAACGCCTGCGCTCTGCCCATTGCGAAGCTGGCCGCGATAGCGGTCGCCCACATTTGTCGCGTTGCCGCTCACGCGTGAGCCCAGCCCATTCGGCGCGCCGCCAGCTATCTGGGCGTCGTAACGATCACCGCCCGAAGCGACGATGCTGGTCCGGCCTGGCGCTGCATCTGCCTGAGATGCGGCATCACGCGCCGCCGATGCGCGTGCATTCGCCGACGCTTGCGCGCTGCGAGCCTGTTCGGCGACGCGCTTCATCTCGCCCGGCAATTGCTCGACGCTGAATGGTGCGGGCTTGCTCGCTTGCGCAATTGCCGCCCGCGCAGCGGCTGCCTGCGTGCCCGAGGGATGAGCGGCAAGATAGGCCTGATAGCTGACGACAGTGTTGGCGCGTTGTGCGCTTGCCCAATCCTCGCCGTCTGCGATGCGATCAATTTGTGCCGACGCAAGCGCGTCTGCATCCGGCCGGCTGGCAGGCGCAACAGCAGCCTGAGCGGCCGCCTGACTAGCCGCCTGGGCCTGCGCGATGCGCAACCGGTCCGCTTCTGCCGCAGCGCTCACCGCTGAAGACGGGGCAGGCGTGGGCGTGGGCGTGGCTGCTGCCACATTGTTTGCCGCACCCCGCTGCGAGCCGACCGCGCGCTGGATCGCTTCTGCCAGCGCCCGGAGGTCGCGGGGCGCCGCAGTCGACAGGGCTGGCGCACTTCGATTGTGCTGGCTGGTGAACTGGCGCATGGCGCGCAGTGTGCCGTCGCCCGTACGGCCATCTATCGCGCCGGTGTAGAAGCCCAGCGCTGCGAGGCCTTTCTGGATTTCTGCCATTGCCTGCCGGTGTTCGACGCGCAACGAGCTCAGCCGGTCGCTGGCCGCCGCAGCCATGGCGCCGGGAATGGCAACCTCTGCGGGAAACTTCTTGAGATAGCCGAGATAGCCGCCATCATTGTCGGCCGTCACCGCGTCAACCCAAGCCTGCGCGTCGAGCACGCGCAGCAGGGAGTGCGCAGTCTCGGCGGCAGAGGAATCTGGAAAGTCCGCAGCGTAGTCTCGCAGGCCGTCGGGGTCCTTGCGATCCACGCGGTCCCAGGCTTTCTGCGATTCCTCGGTGTCCTTGAAAAGGCGCGCGGCCGCCTCGCCTTCAGCAAGCGCCTCATCGGCATTGACCATCGCGCGCGGCAGCGCTTCTGCGGCGACCGCAGTTCGGGTCGCGCGCCAGCCGAACGGATCAGCCACCCATAGCGCGCCGCCTCCAATGACCAGAAGGCCCGCGGCCGCCAGCGGCCCCCAGGCAACCTGCCGGCTTGGCTCCAGATACGAACGGCCCGCAGCGACGCGACGCTGCGCCTGCGGACGCGCGCTGCCTGGCGCACCAGCATAGAGGCGCACAGCCTCCATGACGCGGCGCCATTGCAGGTTGTCGCGCTCGCCGCTCCAGCCGCGAAGATCTATCGCATCGATCTGATTGAAGGGGGTCGGCGCGCCGTCGCTGTCGAGGGAGACCTGAATCAGCTTGTTCTTGTAGAGGCCGGTTGCCGCGTCGGAGCGCACATAGTCAGCATGACGCGAGTAGCCAGACCATACGACGATGATTGCGCCGGCCGAGGCCAGCTTCATGTCGACCGCTGCGCTGGCTGCTGGCGACGGCTCGGATGGATCCAGCCAGACGTCCCAGCCCTCGAACTGGAGCATCTCACTCAGGATGCGAGCGCTCTCGCGGTCCTCGCGCGCATAGGCAAGATATACGTCAGTCATGGCCGCCCCTCCGGGCCGCCCCCTCTTTGCAGCTCTTAACAGCCTCGCGGGCACTTGTGGAGGTCATGCCGCAACACGCAAGCCGCGCTCGCCCGCTGCGACTTGTTCCGCCCCTGCAGTCGCGCGTCGCGCGACTGACTCTATGTCCCCTGATCATCGTCCTTCGGTTTGCCCGCCCCCGTCGATTTGTCGTGGCCGTTCCCAGTCTCCGCAGGGAAGAACACCGAGATGGTCGTTCCGCCTCCGAGCCGGCTTTCAATGTCGAGCCTGCCGCCGTGCAGTTCGGCAAACGCGCGAACGACTGAAAGTCCGAGCCCCGCGCCGCCCTTGTGCCGCTTTCCCGCTTCGCCCTGAACGAAGGTATTCGAGAGTTCCTCAAGGTCCTTCGGGCTGATGCCTTCGCCGGTGTCCGACACCGACAGAACAGCCCCGCCGGGAACTTCCAGCGCCGCCACGTCGACCCGGCCGCCTGATGGCGTGAACTTGAGTGCGTTTGAGATGAGGTTGAGCGCGATCTGGCGTACCGCCTTGGCGTCGGCAAAGGCTTCGACATCGTCGGGGCCGGTGCTCTCCAGCTCGATGTTCCGACGATCGGCTTCGGCCGACATGAAGCGCACCGCATCATCGGCGTGATCAGTCAGGCTCAGGATTTCCGGCATGATGTCGAAACGACCGGACTCGATCCGCGCAAGATCAAGCACATCATCCACGACGAGGGTAAGGTTGCGGCCACCCTCGTGAATAAGACCGGCATATTCCTGGTAGCGCTCGGGCAACGGGCCATAGATTTCGTTTCGCATCATCTCGGCGAAACCAACGATGGCGTTCAGCGGTGTGCGAAGCTCGTGGCTCGTCTGCGCAAAGAATGTGGTGCGCGCCTCAAGGCGCTCGCGCGCAGCCGCCGCATCTATCCGCGCCTCTTCGGCGGCCTTCGCGGCTTGCCTCAGCCTGCCTTCAGCCTGCTTCAGCCTCAGCAGCGTATCCGCATGGAGGCTCGGTGATTCGACTGGTTGCACTGGCGCAACGGCTTGCATCGCGTGCCCGCTGCCGGGCGTAACTGCGAGAACGCCAACCTGAACAAGGCCCGCCATACCGTACGAAGTTGCAACGATTGTTGCGTCGTGCGGATGAAGCCAGGTGCCGCCGGCTGAAACAACCAGAGTCAAAACAACGCCAAGGAGCGCGAACGCGCCGATCTCAACGGTCAGGCGCTCATCGCCGAAACGCCAGGCCACCGCTACAGCGACGGCAAAGAGAGCAGCAGCCGCCGTGCCGGCACCCGTGCTTGCGGCGGCGGCGGTTGCGAGCGCGATCCAGAGTCCGGATTCGATCTCGGCAATGCGGCGAGGTTCCATCGCCCCACGCACGAACATGCCGACAACTGACGGAAGAATAGAACAGGTAAATGCGAGCGCGCTGAGCCACAGTGGGACACCAAGCGCAAATGCGCAGGAGCCCGCGAGCAAGGCGAGAATGAGCCAGGATGCGCGGATAGCCGTCATTTGACGCTATCAATAAGCAGCAGGCGCCTTGCGGCATGCAGTTGCATCTTACATCCTAACGCCTGATCAAGGAATTCACGCGCAATCTGATTTTGGAAGCACATTGCGGGCCGCATCTGCTAGTTTGCAGTCAGCTGCCAGCGCTCACTTGATCCCGTCGGAGGTTCCCATGCGTGCCCGGACCAGGTTATTCGCCGCCGCCGCCGCCATCGCGCTCGCAGTCGCGGCGCCGATCGCTGTCAGTCAGGCTCCAACGCCGGATGCCTCAGGCTCCCGCATGTTGCCGTCCACGGCGGCTTCCTATGCGGAATACCAAGGGAACGTCACCCAGGTGATGAGCAAGGACCTCGGCAGCGCCGCGGAACTTAACCGTCATATCCAGACGTTCGGCTCGGCCAACGTTAACCAGCTGTCATCCGGCTGGATTTCCTACGGCGCCATCTTGGCTGCCCAGAACCCCGACTTCGCGGAAGAGATCCGTAAGGTTGACGCTGAGTACGGCCGCGAGCGCGTCATGCTCGGGTTCCAGAACAGCCCGGCCTATGCCCGCTCTCTTAAAGGTGGCGAAGCCGCCCTTCAGGCTGCCCTTACCGTCAACGCCCACGAGACCGCCCGCATCTCCAGCGCCGGCGCGTTCGTGAAGGAACAGTCCTACAGCATCCAGCAACTCAACTGGGGCAAGTCGCGCGCGCCGGATCCGGGCAAGACGGCTTTGACCCTTCGCGTCGCGTCCAAGGAAGACAAACAGGCCGGCGCAGCCTTCCAGCAAGCCTTCAGCGCACCGGACCTCAATACCGTTCTCGCTTCGCTGACCGCCTCGCCGACGACCTCCCAATCCATCTGGGACAAGGTCGCCGTGCTGACCGTCAGCGCCCCGGGCAACGCCTTCAATACCGTCTCGCCGGTCGTGGCCGCGCAGCAGGCTCTCAAAATCAAGCCGGGCTATGACGGCACCGCCAACCGCATGCTGACGCTCGGCGCCCAGCATATCCTGTCGGCTGAGCAAACCCATTCGACGCAGATGCGGGCCTCGATGGCCGATCCGATGTCGCGCGACTGCCTTGCGGAAGCCCAGCAGAACTTCTTCGGCTGCGTCTCGGCGGCGACCCACAACGACGCCCTGGCGGGATGCCTCGCCAAGCATGGCTTGCAGATCCCGAAGGAAGAGACCCGCTCGATCGGTCTCTGCCTGTCTGAGATCGCTCGCTAGGTATTCGACCAGTCGGAAAATAACACCGCCCCGTCCGCAAGGCCGGGGCGGTTTCGTTTTGTCTCCACGCATCTTGCCGCGCGATCCAGACTGCTGACACTGGGTGGCGCCAGGTCGTGCTATCGGCCGCGCCATGACAAAGCCTCTCCCGCCTCTCAATGCCGTGCGCGCCTTCGAGGCCGCCTCGCGCCACCTCAACCTGTCGCGCGCCGCAGACGAACTCGGCGTCACACAGGGCGCAATCTCCAAGCAGGTCATCGCGCTGGAGGACTTCATTGGCGTCCAGCTTTTCCTGCGGGAGCCGGGCGGGCTGCAGCTGACGCATGAGGGCGGCAATCTGAAAGAAGCCATTGCGCCTGCTTTCTCCACACTGGCGGAGGCCTTCTCGCGCTACTCGCGTCGCTCGCCGCGTTCGAGCGCCATCCGTGTTTCAACAGTCGCCTCATTTGCCTCGCAGTTCCTCGTGCCGCGCCTGTCTCGGTTCAAGGAGCGCTTCCCGACCTGCGAGCTTGAATTCCTGACGTCGATCCGCCTCGTCGATCTTGCCCGCGAAGAGTTCGACATTGCAGTGCGCTATGGGCCCGGAGGCTGGGAGGGCGTGCAGTCCGAGCCTCTTTCGAACGGCACGTTGACGCCGGTGTGTTCGCCAGCCGTATTCGAGCGGGCGGGTGGCGACATATCGAAACTTCTCGCGGACAATCGGCGCATTCAATCAGCCGCCTCCAATGAATGGCGCAACTGGGCGGAAGCTGCAGACATCGACCTGGCGCAGGTCTTGCCGACCTTCATCATGGAAGAGTTCACCGTCGCGATCGCCGGCGCACTTTCGGGAGAAGGGCTTGCGCTCTCGCCGGACGTCCTCGTCATGGACCGCGTGAAGCGCGGTGAGCTTGTGCAGTTCTCGCCCGTCACAGTTCGTCCAGGCTATTGCTACCACGTTGTCCACACAACTGCCGCGCTGCGCCGACCGTTTGTACCGCAAGTGATCGCATGGCTACGTGAGGAAGCGGGCGCCGCATGCGCGGTCACGTAACGCCGCATTCAAGACACGGCACTCAAACGACTCCATGAGTTTTACTCATGAGGACCCGTCGTCCTTCTCGATACCTGCGCTGGCTGGCTTGAGGCATGAAGATGCCGGGCCCGCAAGAAGACGGGCCGGACACCAGAAGGATACCTCCCCATGAAAACGCCGAACCTCAACCTGTATGCCGCCCCCGTCGCCCTGTTGGTGATGGCTGGCGGAATCGGAATGCAGCCTGCCTCTGCCGATCCTGCCCGCCAGCACAAAACCTTCGAGGCGCGTTTCGTCTACAATCCGGCTGATCCCGCCGATAAAATCTACGCTGAGATCAAGCGCACAGCCGAAGGGTTTTGCGAAGCGCCAGGGCCACGACCGCTGAACCTGTTGCGACTTGAGCGGCAGTGCACCGCTGATCTGGTCAACGCGGCAGTGAACAGCATCTCGCGCAAGGACGTGGCCGATATCCGCGCCCACGCGCCGCGCGGATAGTCATGCAGATGCCCCGCCGCCTGCCCCGGCAGGGGCTGTCAGGCCGGAAGCTGTCAGCGGTCCCGCCCCTCGGGTCGCAGGCATTGCTTCCGGCCGCTTGGCTTCCGGCCACTTGCGTTTCGCCTTGCGCGAACGCCCCGCGCACGCCACATGCTGCGGCATGAGCGTAGCAGACCAGGCCGCAAGCCTTCGCGAGGACGTATCCTTCCTGGATGACTGGGAGGCGCGCTTTGCGCATCTCATTGATCTCGGCAAGGCGCTGCCGCCGCTACGCCGGGATGAATACAGCGAGGACAACAAGGTGCGTGGTTGCTCCAGCCAGGTCTGGCTGGTGGCCGAATCTTCGCCCGATGTTCCCGGCGCGCTGCGCTTCCGTGGCGGGTCTGACGCGATGATCGTGGCGGGTCTTGTCGCCATGCTGCTGCACCTGTTCTCCGACCAGAAGCCGGACGACATTCTTGCTTTTGATGCGCCTGCCTTCTTCAGCGAGATCGGCATTGCAGGCGCGTTGACGCCGCAACGATCGAACGGCCTGGCCTCGATGCTCCAGCGCATCCGCGCCCACGCTGCGGCGGCAGTCTAACGCTCGTAGGCATTGGCGAGTTGATCGAGCGCCCTGGCGAGAGCAGGGCCGAGCGTGCGTTGCCCAAGGCCCGTCCTTGTCTTCAGCTCCTTCAGCGACACGCCGTCGACACAGGCGGTCCACACCAGCTTCCACGCGGTATCGCCGACGAGACCACGTACCCGCCTGAGCCGTATTGAAGCGTCAGCAGATGTGGCCGCCTGTCCACCACGCTGTGGGCCGCGTCTGTGTCTGTCCGATGGGCCGGCATCCCAGTTCATCGTCAGGCCTGCGCTGTTGGCTTCGAGTTCTGCGTCGGCGACAAGCTTCATCCCCGCTTTCACCTGACGCATATTGAGCGGGCCGGCGCCGCGACGCGCCAGCACAGCCAGGCCGACAAAGCCCTTCAACGAGTCGGTCTCGCGTCTTTTCTTTCCCGCAGCGATCAATGCCCAGAACGACAGGCTGGGACCAGGCGCAACCATAACGCCATCGGACAACACGCAGGCGCCGTCTTCGGTCAGGCGAAGGCTGTGATCGGCGATGAGCCGCGCCACCGTTTCTCCATCCACTATGAGAAGCGGTCGCGACCGGCGGTCGGCGCGGGCCATCAGGGCCCACGATCCCGTTTGGACTTCAATCAACCGACGTCCGCTGATGCGCAGGGCCGAAAGCACACGGGCGGCAAGGTCTGACCTTGCTGTCGGGGTTGGATTGTCGGCGGCGACGCTCATGTCATCACCGGCGCGCGAACGATGGATTCCTCCAGAGCCTGCACCCAGGCATCGAACTCTGGCTGATCCCGTCTCAACTCGAGCGCACGCACCGCGTACGCAACCGTGGACCGGTCCCGCCCGAACGCGGCAGCGACGCGCCCCAGACTTATTCCGCAGGCGACGTGCACGAGATACATGGCGACCTGACGGGCCAGCACCACACGGTGCTTGCGCCCATTGCCGATGACGTCCTCCCGGTCGGCGCCCACGGCTGCCGATGAAATAGAGACGGCCAGTTCCGCCCGAACGCGGTCCTCCGCCGTTTGCCCCAACCTGTTCAATCCAACCTCCTGGCCAACCTCTTGGCGCGACAGACTTAGTATCACCCGGAAACCGGGGTGTGGGAAAACTTTCCTATTATTGGGAGTATTTTCCTAGTCTAACCGAAGCCAACCTCGTCACGCCTGAGCGCTGGGCGGCTGCAATGCTCTGCTTTTTCTTATGATTTCTGAGTGTGACATCGCGGGCAGACGGCGCTCGGACGGTTGTCACAAATTGTTCGCGCAAGGGGACTAAGGCCAGCGCGATCCGTCCTATGCCGGCCAGAAGGCCGGGGGAGCCAACGCCCGTGATGAACCTGCTGGCCCGCCGCTTTCCCGCTGCACTTGGTGTTGTCCTGGCTGCGGCAATTGCCACGCTGATGCCCGCCAATGCGCAAGGCATCACCGGCGCGGGCGCCACCTTCCCCGCTCCGATCTATTCAAGCTGGGGCGAAGATTATGTGAAATCGGGCGGCAACTCCGCACGCCTCAACTACCAGGCGCTGGGATCCGGCGCTGGCGTCACGCAGATCATAAACCGCACGGTGGATTTTGGCGCGTCCGACAGCCCTGTCGCGCCTGAGCGGCTTGAGAAAGAACAGCTGCTGCAGTTTCCCGCCGTGATCGGCGCCGTGGTGCTCATCGTGAACGTGCCCGGCGTCGATGGATCCAAACTGAAGCTGTCGGGCGAATTGCTCGGCGAGATCTATGTCGGCCGTGTGCGCCTGTGGAATGATCCGAAGATCGTGGCGATCAATCCGGGCCTCAAACTGCCCCAGATTCCGATCTCACCCGCCTATCGCGCCGACAGCTCTGGCACGACGAGCATCTTCACGAAGTACTTGTCGAGCGTGAGCCCCATCTTCAAGGAGCGCACTGGCGCAGGCAACGCGGTTGCGTGGCGCACAGGCCTTGGCGCGCCCGGCAATGCAGGTGTCGCGGCCGCCGTGAAAAACATCAAGGGCGGCATCGGCTATGTCGAGTTCGCCTATGCCGCCGAGAACGGCATGCAGGCGCTGATGCTGGAGAACGGCTCGGGCAAGTTCGTGACCCCAAGCGTCCCTGGCTTCATGGAAGCAGCCGCGCAGGCCGATTGGGCCAATGCAAAAGGCATGGCGGCCAGCATGCTGAATATGCCAGGCGACAACGCATGGCCGATCACATCGGCCACTTACGTTCTCGTGCCGCGCAATCCGAAAGACCCGGCGGCGACGCAACGCGTGCTGAAGTTCTTCGACTGGTCGTTCCGCAATGGCGCGGCCACGGCGGATCGCCTGCACTACATCGTGCTGCCGCCCGAGGTTCAGGAGCGCGTGCGCGCGCAGTGGTCGACGCTGGTGGTGGGCGGTAAGCCGCTCTGGCCGGTCAGCGGATCGTGATGGAAAGCTGAGGGGCGACGAACAATGAGCACGCCAACCGCAAGCCGCCCGATGATCGGCGCACGCCGTATGCACGTTGGCGACACTGCATTCCGCATCAGCCTGCATGTGGCTGGCGCGATCGTTGTCATCGTGCTCGTCTCGATCCTAGCGATCATGTTTCTGGGCGGGCGCCTCGCGTTCGAAACGTTCGGCCTCGACTTTATTTGGGGTTCGGAATGGAACCCCGTGACGCAGGTTTACGGCGCGCTGCCCGCCATCACGGGCACGCTGGTGACTGCGCTCCTTGCGCTGTTGATCGCCTGGCCCATCGGCTTTGGCATCGCGTTCTTCCTAACCGAAACCTGTCCCTCGAAGCTGCGCGGGCCACTGGGCGTCGCGATCGAACTGCTCGCTGCCGTGCCATCGATCGTCTACGGCATGTGGGGCTTCTTCGTGCTTGCGCCGTTCATGTCGGAATATGTGCAGCCATGGCTCACGGCTACGTTCATCTGGATCCCGCCGGTCGGCGACAGCTTCTTCTGGTTCACCGCGCCGCCCATCGGCGTGGGCATGCTCACGGCCTCGCTGATCCTCGCAATCATGATCCTGCCGTTCATCGCCGCCACAACGCGCGACGTCCTGCTCTCGACGCCGCAACTGCTGAAGGATGGCGCCTATGCGATGGGCGCGACACGCTGGGAGGCGCTCACTGGCGTTGTCATCCCGGCCGTGCGCGGCTCGCTTTTCGGCGCCGTGTTCCTGGGCCTTGGACGTGCGCTCGGCGAAACGATGGCCGTGGTATTCGTGATCGGAAACGCGATCCGCATGCCGGACAGCCTGATGGCGCCGTCTGCCACGATTGCATCGGTAGTCGCCAACAGCTTCCCGGAGGCTGAACCCGGAACGCTCGATCTTGCGGTGCTGCTTGGCCTTGGCTTCATTCTGTTCGTCGTGTCGTTCGGCGTGCTGGCGATCGCACGGCTTCTTCTGCACCAGGAGCGCATGTCGTGAAACAACTCTCACCCGCAACCCGCGCCCGCTATTTTCGCCGCCAATTGGTGGATCGCCTCATGGGCGGCCTCTGCATGTTGGCAGCGGGCATCGGCCTTGTTCTGCTTGGCCTCATCCTCTGGATGCTGTTCTCGAACGGCCTCGGCGGCCTCAAGCTGTCGGTGTTCACCAACTCGATGGCGCAGCCGGGCGCAGATGGCGGACTTGCCAACGCTATCGTCGGCTCGCTGATCCAGGTCGGCCTTGGCGCAATGATCGGCGCGCCACTCGGCATGATGGTGGGCGTCTATCTTTCCGAAGTGGGCAAGGAAAGCACGTTCGCTTCGGTGGTTCGCTTCGTGAACGACATTCTGCTCTCGGCGCCATCGGTGCTGATCGGCTTGTTCGTGTACCAGATTGCGGTTGAGCCGTTCGGTGGCTTCTCAGGCATCGCCGGCTCCATCTCTCTGGCGCTGATCGCCATGCCGATTGTAGCGCGCACGACGGAAGACATTCTCCGTCTCGTCCCGCAGGCCTATCGCGATGGCGCCGTGGCGCTGGGCAGTCGCGAGAATGAAGTGGTACGCAAAGTCGTCCTTCCGGCGGCGTTCGGCGGCATTCTAACAGGCGTGCTTCTGGCTGTGGCCCGCATCGCAGGTGAGACCGCACCGCTGCTGTTCACCTCGCTTGGCAACACCAACTGGTCGACCGACATGACCCAGCCAATGGCAAGCCTGCCCATCGCCATCTACCGCTATGCCGGCAGCGCCTATGACGAGTGGGTGTCGCTCGCGTGGACAGGCGCAATGCTGATCACGGTCGGCGTGCTTGTCCTCAACATTCTGTCGCGCTTCAGCCATGCGGCCGTCGCCGGAAAGACGGAGGGCTGATAGGATGGCCCCCATGACTCAAGAGGCGCCCAAGTCCACGCGGGAACCGACTCGTTCCAATCGAGGCGTACCAATGGGCGCGCCTCTCGTTGCGCAGTCATCCATCGCCCCCGCAGCGACGCGCATCGCCCTGCAAGACATTAATGCGTTCTACAGCGAGAAGCAGGCGCTGTTCGACGTGAACCTGGAAATCCCCGACAACGCCGTCACCGCGTTCATCGGCGCATCGGGCTGCGGGAAATCGACGCTACTGCGCTGTCTCAATCGCATGAACGACACTATCCCGGGCGCGCGCGTTGAAGGTCGCATCCTGATGGATGGCACTGACATCAACAGCGCCGATATTGATCCCGTTCAGGTGCGCACGCGCATCGGTATGGTGTTCCAGAAGCCGAACCCGTTCCCGATGTCGATCTACGAAAACATCGCGTACGGACCGCGCACCCACAAGCTCGTCTCAAGCAAGGCGGACCTCGACGAACTCGTCGAAAGCTCGCTGCGTCGCGCCGCGCTGTGGGACGAGGTGAAGGATCGTTTGGGCAAGCCAGGCCTTGGCCTTTCCGGTGGGCAGCAGCAGCGCTTGGTTATCGCGCGTGCGCTTGCCGTGTCGCCCGCCGTGATCCTCATGGACGAACCCTGCTCGGCCCTCGATCCGATCGCTACGGCGCACATCGAGGCGCTGATCGACCAGCTGCGCAAGCACACCTGCATCGTGATCGTGACGCACTCGATGGCTCAGGCCGCGCGCGTGTCCCAGATCACCGGCTTCTTCCACATGGGCAAGCTGATCGAGTCGGGCCCGACCGACCAGATCTTCACGATGCCGAAGGTGGAACAGACGCAGGACTACATCACTGGCCGCTTCGGCTGATCTGGCGATAGCCGATCACCTTGAACACGGAAACTATCCCTTCTGTGCGGTAGCGGTGCGACAGCTCAACGAGCTTGCCTTAGTTGATTTCCATCAAGCCAAGGCGCTCTCCAGCGCGTTAGATGCACATTAGCGCAAGCACGAGGGCAAGCTCATGAGCTATCGCACCATTCTCGTTCAGACGGAGGACTCGGTTGCGGGCCGGATGCAGGTGACGGCGGCGGTCGATCTAGCAAAGCGCTTCGATGCAACATTGACGGGTGTGTATCTCAAGGCGGAGCAGATCCCGGCGATGTTCGTGGGCGATGCCTTCACGGCCGTAACCCTGGCAGAATCCTTCCTGGCAGAGCGCGAGGAATTGATAAGTGTCGGATCGCAGAAAGCCCGCGGAATGTTCGAGGCGGCCGTTGCAGACGCAGGCATCAAATCCAGTTGGACCCAGATCAACGGCGACAACGAGGGCGCACTTGTACACGCGGCGCGCCGCCACGACCTGTCGGTCCTTCGCCGTGAAGTGCAGCCAGCTGGCGGCGGCGCCTCCATCCTGGCGTCCGAAGTGGCGATGGCGTGCGGAGGCCCGGTGCTGATCCTGCCAGAAGCCGGATATCCGATCCCGTTCGGATCGAACGTGTTGGTTGGATGGAAGGAAGGCCGCGAATCCGCCCGCGCCACGCGGGACGCCTTGCCGTTCATCGGCGCCGCCAAGAAAGTCACCTTCTTCACGGTGTCCCACCACGCGCCGGAACACCTGGACCCCATGCATCTGGCCCAATTGTCGGCGCATGGTTGCGTGGCCGCATCGGCCGCCGTCGATCGAAATGATGATCACTCGACCGGCACTGCAATCCGCCTGAGGGCCGACATGGTGGGCGCGGACATGGTTGTGCTCGGCCTCTACGGTCATTCGCGGATGCAGCAACTTCTGCTTGGCGGCGTCAGCCGGGACATGCTCATCAACTTCGACATGCCGATGCTGGTCTCGCACTGAAGGCGAGCGGCCTTGACGTGTGCGGTTGGAGAACGTCACAACCCGAGCTGCCAGCAGCAATGCCCATCAGGAGCCCGCCCGTGTCGCAGAAGGAAATGCGCGTTATCCCGAAGCCTTCGGCCGACGCCATCGTGCTGGAACCTGAAGCCGGCAAGCTGGCTCTCGAAGGCAATGGCGAGGACACATATCGCTGCGGCGCTTGCAAGACCCGCCTGATGGACAAGGTGGGCCACATGGAGGTTTTCCATGGCGAGCCCTTCGACGCGGTCAAATGCCCGAAATGCGGCAAATACAACGCCGTGCCGGATGACGACCACCACCACCACTAGTTGGATTGGCGCTCGGACAGGTTCACCGGCCGATTCCGGTCTGTTCCCCCTCCGATTCAGCCACGTTCCGCCACCCTGTGGATAATCAGGCCTGTGGGAACAGGAAACGCAGCATCAAGCTGGCAGGAAATCCGCGTAATCGAGACGCAGCGACATGTCGGCCCGCTGAGCGGCGCGATCGGGATGCGCCAGCGCTTCCGGCGGCAGATAGCGGTCATGACAAAGGACCATGTCAATCTCGATACCGTCCGAGGACACGGGCAGACGCAGCCAGTAGTGCACGGAACCGTCAGCCAGGCGATCCGCGCCAGACACCGGGATTGCGCGAAGTAGGGCCCTCGTCGCGAGTTCCCCCCACATGAGCCCGCCACGGCAGGCGTCGATTTCGTCAGCCGTCTTGCCGCGCACTTCGCCGCCAAACACCTGGTGAAGCCCCGTTCCTGCGAGACGGAACCGGAAGCGGCCATCCTCGCAGCTCAGCACGCTTACATAAGCGAGCTCGCGATTGATGGCAGGGATATCGATCTCATCGCAGGTGATGAAGTTGCGGCCGCACAGGCGTTTTCGCCATGCCTCAAGCACCTTCTGCTGCCCCGAAGGAGCAGCCGGCGTGTGTTCAAACGACATAGTTCTCAGCCCCTTGAGTCCATATCCAGTCCGGTCGAGACGACCGGGCCCGGAACGACCTCTTTGTTGAAACCTGATCGCAGGCGGCCAGCCCGACCGTTACAGCGATCTTCCGTTTACTGAGGGAGCCGCGCCCGCACACACTCTACGCAACTGGGCGGCGACCCGGTGATTCGCATCACTGTTGGCGAACCTGATTCGGTTCGTGGAATCAGGCAAGGCGCCACGCGAACGAATTCTTCATGTGCGTCTACAAAGCATCAATATCCATCATGTCATGATTTCGGAAACGATCCGAAATCACCGCAATTGCACGCATTCGCTGCGAGCCGGAGTCATTCGCAGACACGATGATGGAACTATCTACTTGCGTGATTGGCCGAGGCCCATCTTACGCGCGAGATCCGAGCGCTGCCGCGCATAGTTCGGCGCAACCATCGGATAGTCGGCCGGCAGGCCCCACTTCTCGCGATACTCCTCAGGCGACATGTCATAGCGCGTGCGAAGATGCCGCTTCAGCGACTTGAATTTCTTGCCATCTTCCAGGCAGACGATGTGCTCGTCCGTCACCGACTTACGGACTGACACAGCTGGCTTGAGGTCCGGTTTGGCTTCCGACGTCGTTCCGCCATCGATCTCGGACAGCGTTGCGTGGATACGCTCGATCAGCTTCGGCAGGTCCGCGACCGACACTGGATTGTGCGCCACGTAGGCAGACACAATGTCGGAGGCCATTTCGATAAGATAAGGCGCAGGTCGCGATTCGCGTTCCATTGGCGGCGTGTCTTTCTCGGCAAGCAGAATCGACGATGAGTCGAACCTATACTGCAAAGATACTCTTCCAATTCGATTGAACTGTAAACAGCACCAGCATTCATGGAATAGGGCGCGCGTCGAATGCTGGCGAAACCTACAGGAACAGTGAGATTGCCAGCACAGCGCCCAGTATTACCAACGAACAGACTGCCGTGGCGCTCAACGAAACCTTGGAGGACACCCAGCCATCTGCTGCGAACACCTGCCGGGCCAGTCCCACGAGCGCGCCGGACACGAAATCCACCTGACTGCCAGCCCAGCGGCCGAACCGCCTTGACGGCCCGCTTAGCGCCGACACCAGCGCTGGCCAGCCGCGACGCCAGAGCCATTCGACGTCGAGGATCACGCCCGGCTTTTCAGCCGGGTAGAGCTGACGCCACTGCAGGAGCATGAAAGCCAGCGTCGCGAAGACGAGCAGCTGCAGTTGCTGGAGCACGTGCGGCGCCGTCCACAGGTCGGAGGCGAGATACTCGCGCGCGACCTGTTCGTACGGCAGGAACCGGTACAGCCATCCCGGCGAGACACCGATGAGGATGCAAAGCGCCGCCGCCACGCCCATCGCCATCAGCATGTTGAACGGCGCCTCCTGCGGACGCTTGCCGCTATCGTGGCCGAAGAAGGCGAAGTACGGGATCTTGATCCCCGAATGCTCGAGCACGCCTGCCGAGGCGAATAACAGCATCAACCACACGACAAACAAAGCCGGGTCGGCATGGGAGGCCGACATCACCATAGACTTCGCCACGAAGCCCGAGAACAAGGGCAGCGCCGAAATTGAGGCTGCGCCAATGAGGCAGAAGAGCGTCGTCCAGGGCATGGTCCGATGCAGGCCGCCAAGCTCGGTCGCTTTCGTCGTGCCCGTCCGGTACAGTAGGGCGCCCATGCACATGAACAGTAGCGCCTTGTACATGATGTGTGCGAACGCGTGCGCTGCAGCGCCGTTCACAGCCAGCTGGGTGCCGATGCCGACTGCGCAGACCATAAAGCCGACTTGGTTGTTGAGACTGTAGGCCAGCACCTTGCGCAGGTCGTTCTCGATCACGGCGAAGAAGACCGGGAATACGGTCATGATCGCGCCGATCCAGATCAGCCACTCGAGCCCGGCGAAGTAACGCGCGAGGGCATAGACCGCGAGCTTTGTCGTGAAGGCCGACAGCACCACAGCGCCCGTTTCGGTTGTCTTCGGATAGGCGTCCTGCAGCCAGTTGTGGACCATCGGGAACGCGGCCTTGATGCCGAAGCCGGCCAGGATCAGCACCGCGCCCGGCGCTTCAATGTCCATTACGCCGACCGGCAGCCCGGTCATGGATGGCGCGATGAGCGCAAATTGCGTCTGGCCGGTAGCGGCCACGAACATGCACACGCCTGCCAGCACCAGCATGCCCGAGGAAACCTGGAACACGAGATATCGCATGGCGGCACGAACGCTTTCCTGCGAACGCGGCGCCAGCACCTGGAACACTGATGCGACTGCGGTCAGCTCCCACGCGATGAACAGGCTGACCAGATCGCCGACGAACACCGCAGAGACGGCCGCCCCGGCGTAGAGCATCGCTGTCGCGTCCTGCGTCGCGTCGCGCCGGTGCAGCGAATAGACGCCAAAAAGTGCGGACGCGATGATGAAAGCGAGGCCGAAGAGGAAGGACAGGCTGTCGGGCCGATAGAGTATCAGTTCCAGCCCCATGACCTGCACTGTCGAAAGATTCAGGCTCAGGCCGTCGGCATTGATTAGCGCGACGAGCGCCACGGCCGGACCACCAACCATAAGGATCGCACGCACGATATTGCTGCGCGCGAACGGCACGAACAGCGCCGCCGCCAGAATGAAGAAGCCCGGATTGGTATTGGCGAGCCAGTCGGCGAGGCGCTCAACGGTCACGGCCAGCCTCCCCGCTTCGGGTTTCGTAATAGTCCTCGCGACGGCGCAACAGCTTGCCCAGCGGCCATCCGCTCAACACGGCGCCGCCGAAAGCGAGGAAGCCGAAGACCGCGTAGAAGCCGGGCACGCTCGTGATGTCCTTGACCGGCTTTTGCGCCAGCCAGACCTCCAGCCCGATAGACGCCAGTCCAACAATGACCAGCAGGATCACAAAAACGCGCAGGAACATCTTTCCGCGCATCCAGGAGAACAACAGGATCGACAGCGGATGCTCGCCAGCCTCGCCCAGTGGCGGGTCGCGCTCGGCTTCGGGCTTCTCGATATCGCTCATGGCGCGCTCTCCATGAAGTTTACCGCAGCCATCGGCGCGAGATACCTGGCGAGCGGATCAGCTAGCGCGAACAGCACGACGCAGGCTGCAGCAGTGATGCACAATGCGACAAGCGCCGTGGCCGGTGTTCCACCCGGCCGCACAAACTCACGCGCCGCTCCATCGCCAATCGGCGGGAACAGCGCCCTGAAGGCAATCGACACGAGGTAGACAAGGCTGAGCATGGACGACGCGATCAGCGCCGCAGCCGTCAACCACTCGCCTGTCCCGAACGAGGCTGTGATCAGCAATAGCTTCGACCACATGCCCGCCATCGGCGGCAGGCCGACGATGGCAAGACTGGCCACCAGAAAAGCGACAAACACCCACGGCATCCGCCGGCCAAGTCCGCCCATCTCGGAAACGCGACTGGCGCCGGTCGCCACATAGATCGCACCCGCGCACATGAAGAGCGTGATCTTTGCTGCCGCATGGAAGACCATGTGCAGACCGCCCGCGACCAGGCCGGACGCCATAGGCAGCATGGCGGCCGACGTGATGTAGGCAAGCTGCCCCACGGTGGACCACGCAAGCCGCGCCTTGAGGTCATCCTTCGTCATCGCAATCAGCGAGGCGGTGACAATCGTGCCCGCCGCGACCCAGAGAATCCATGTGGCGGCCGGCAGCGTCGAAATCAGGCCGGGCCCAAAGATGTAGGTCGACACCTTAAGGACGGTGAAAACGCCGGCCTTCACGACCGCAACAGCGTGAAGCAGCGCGGACACGGGCGCGGGCGCGACCATCGCATTCGGCAACCAGCCATGCAGCGGCATGAGCGCCGCCTTTGCCGCGCCAAAAACGAGCAGCAGCAACAGTACGCTGCCCATGACCGGATCGACGCGGCCATCCAGCAAGCCGCCGGGCGTGAACGCCGTCGAGCCCGCCACGGCCTGCACGCCGATGATGCCCGGCAGAAACAGGAGAACCGAGGCGCCGACCAGCGTGATCAGATAGATGCGTCCGCCCCTGCGCGCAGCCGGCGTGCCGGAATGTGTGACCAGCGGATAGGTCGCGAAGGTCAGCACCTCGTAGAACACAAACAGCGTGAACAGGTTCGCCGCCATGGCGATACCCATCACGCCGAACATGGCGATGGCAAAGCAGGTGTAGAACCGCGTCTGGTGCGCCTCCCTGCGCCCCCGCATGTAGCCGATCGAGAACAGCGAATTGATTCCCCACAGCACGCTGGCCATCACGGCGAACAGCGCGCCAAGGGGTTCCGCGCGAAAAGCGATGGAGAGCCCCGGCAGCGGCTGGGCAAGCATCAACTCCGGCGGATCGCCCTGCCCCACGCGCATGAAGATCGAGATCGCGACAATGGACAGCGCAATGCACGCCACGAGGGTAAGCGTTTCGCGCACATCCGGCATGCGGCCGACGGCGTACGTCACGACCGCCGCGAACAGCGGCAGCGCGAGCGCGAGAAGGATCAGAAGCTCTCCTCCGCTCATGGCCGCACCGTAAACAGTCCGGCGGCGCCTGACTGGGCCAGCTGCTGCGGCAGCGACGCATCAATGCCGAACCAGACCGAAAGCCCGGCTAGCACCAGCAACGGCACGAGAACGCCGATGGGCGATTCCTTCGCGCGCGGCGCGCCTGGAACGGCCTCGCGGAAGAACATCACCTCCACCATCCGGCCGACATAAATCACGGCGAGCACAGATCCGGCCGCCATGACGACAACCATCCAGACCCGCCCGCTCGCGATGGCCGCTTCAATGATCTGCCACTTGGCGAGGAAGCCCATGGTAAGCGGCGTGCCGACCAGGCTGGCCGCTCCGATTGCAAAGGCAAGCGCGGTCCACGGCGCTTCTCGCGCAATGCCGGCGAAATCATTCAGCCGGCGCGCGCCGACGCTGATGGCGAATCCGCCCAGCGCCATGAACATGGTCGCCTTCATGAGGCCGTGAGCCACGATGTAGAACAGAGCGGCAGACAGTCCATCGGCACTGGCGATCGAGAAGCCAAGGAAGATGAAGCCGACCTGCGCAACGGACGAGAAGGCGATCATCCGCCGCAACTCGCTCGAGAAGACGGCCTGCGCCGAACAAATGATGACAGCGGCAGCGGCAAGCGGCGCGAGCACCCAGTCGAGAAATGCTTCGCCGAAAGCTGCGCCATCGGGGAACACCTCGAACAGGAAGCGCGCCATCAGGTAGATTGCGGCCTTCGTCGCGGTCGCCGCAAGGAACAATGAGATCAGAGAGGGCCCGTGTGCGTAGGCGCCCGGCAGCCATCCGTGCAGCGGGAACATCGCCGCCTTGAGCCCAAGCCCCGCCACGATGAAGGCAAACCCCGCCTGCACGGCTGCGCTCTGGTCCAGCGTGCCCAGCCTCGCCGCCATGTCGGCCATGTTGAGCGTGCCCGTGGCGGCATAAAGAAACCCAACGCCGATGACATAGAACGTGGCCCCGAGTGTTCCCATGATCAGGTAATTGAAGGCGGCCGGAAGCGCCCGCCGGTCCCGTCGCTCGCCTGCGGCAACGAGCGCGTAGGTGCCGATCGATGATACTTCGAGAAACACGAAGGCGTTGAAGGCATCGCCCGTGTAGACAAGCCCAACCAAGCCCGCTTGAGCCAGCAGAAAGCCGGCCTGGAACAGTGTGTGCTTCTCGGGCCGCACCTCGGCGACGAGGCTGTGCCCGGAGAAGATCGCCCCAAGCGTGCCAACCGCGCCGATCAGCAGCGCGAGCAGCGCGCCCATCGCATCAATGCGCAACGCAATGCCTGCAGGCGGCGCGAAGCCGCCAAGCTGGTAGATGATTACGTTCTCGCGCATCACCTCGCCGGCGACGGCCAGCGCCATCCAGGCGCCGACCATTGAAGCAATCACCGAAATCACCCAGCTCGCTCGGCCACTGGGCGCGAGAGCGGCGGCACAGGCCCCCAACAGTGGGACGGCGATGGCGAGGACCGGCGCATGCGCTGTCAAGGTCGGCGGAGCGACGTATAGCGCTGCGAGTTCGATCACGGCGCTGGCTCCGCCTGCTCGGCCGTGACACGGCTCAGCGCCTCGATCTCGTCTGCTTCTACGGTGCCATAGGCTTCACGCACACGAACCGCGATAGCGAGGCCGACGGCAAGCGTCGCAACGCCGACCACGATCGCCGTAAGGATCAATACGTGCGGCAATGGATTGGAATACACCACGCCATCGACGCCAAAGCGCTCGACATAAGCGGGGTCAAGTTGCGCTGCGAGCGCCTTGCCATCCACGCTTGTCGCGTCAAGCGTGATGGCGGACGTGGCTCCGCTGACCTTGCCGAGACTGATGTAGAACAGGCCTGTCGACGTCTGAAACAACGCGAGCCCGATCATGCGCTTGATGAGGTTGCCGGTGGAGAAGACGATGAACAGGCCCGCCATCATCAGGATGACGACAACCACATAGTTGAAGTGTGCGGCGAGCCAGTTCATGTGCGCGCGCGCGCCTCGATCGCGTCCACGGTACGTCCGGCAAAGCCGTAGAAGATCGTGACCATCGTCGCGGCCACGGTCATCAGGACGCCCAACTCGATGAACAGGATGCCAAAATGCTGGCCCCAGTGATGCACGTGATCAGGGTCGCCCAGAAGGCCCGGCGGAATCATCGCCTCCACTTGCGGCGTGAACAGATAGTCGTAGTCGAGAAAGCCTCCGCCATTCGCGATGCATACGATGCCGACGCCAGCATAGAGAACGACGCCCAGCACCGCGACCGTACGCGCCACTCGCGCTGGAACCGCCGCCATCGTATCGCGAAGGCCGAACACCAGCGCGTGCAGGATGATCGCGACAGCCATGATCACCCCGGCCTGGAAGCCACCGCCCGCGCCCAGATCGCCATGAAACTGCACGTAAAGCGCAAAGAGGATGATCAACGGGATCAGCAGTTTGGCGACCACGCGCAGGACGACGTGATGATCGCCCAGAGTATCGACCGCTGGGGCCAGCGTCGCACGCGGCCCGAAGCCCAGCATTAGCGCGACACCGATACAGGCGGCAAAAATAACAACCGTTTCGCCGAGCGTATCGAAGCCACGATAGCTGCCAAGAACCGCTGTCACGACGTTAGGCGCGCCGATGTCGTGCTTGGTGGTCTCAAGATACGATCGACCCACATGGCTGTTCGCTGGCGAAGCCGGGTCGCCGAAATCAGGCAAGGCGCTGACGGCGTAGATCAACATCCCGCCGACAATGACCGCCAGAAGCCCGGGAACGACCTGCCGCTTCCAGTTGACGCGGACGACCTCACCCCGCGTGAGCAAGATAGCGCCGAGCGCGACTATGGTTGATATGCCCGCTCCAACGACGGCCTCGGTAAAGGCGACATCTGCTGCGTCCATCACCATCAGCCACGTCGCGCTGACCAGCGAAAAGACCGTCAGCAACAGGATAGCCGCAAGCAGGCTGCGCGTCCGCACGACTGCAAACGCCAGCACGACAAGCATAAGGAGCAGTGCGACGTTCAGCGCAAAGTTGGCGTCGAGTATCGGCGCGGTCATGGCGCCCCCTTCGAAGAGGGTTCGGGCTCATCGTCGCCCACGATCTGGAAATTGCCGATCCTGGGCCGATGCCCCGAACTGTATGCGGCATTCGCGAGCGCGTTTGACGCTGCAGGACTGGTCAGCATGACGAAGCCCCAGACGAGAAACAACTTCAGCGTGATCAGTCCGAATGGCCCAAGCAGACCCATGCCGAACAGCATCAGGGTGGCGCCGCCTGTGTCGGTCAGGCTCGCTGCGTGGATGCGCGTGTAGACATCGGGAAAGCGCAAGACCCCCGCTGCGCCGAGAATGGAGAGCAAGGCGCCGGCCACGATGAACCCGCCGCCAATCCAGTTAAGCGCATCAACCATCGGCGCGATTCTCCCCCGCAGCAGCGGTGAGCGGGCGCGCCAGCGAGCGATACCGAAAGAACTTCATCAGCGCGATCGTGGTGACAAAGTTTATCAACGCATAGACCAGCGCGATATCGAGAAAAGCTGGCCGTCCGAACAGGTAGCCCATCAGCGCAAGAAGGAGCACCGTCTTGGTTCCGAACGAGTTGGCCGCGAGAATGCGATCATAGTGCGATGGCCCCATGATCGCACGAACGATCATCAGGGACATGGCCACGACAAGGCCTGCAACACCGGCGCCGATGAGCATGGCTTAGCCCCTGCCCGCTTCGCATGACCGCGGCTTGCCATCAGACGCGAGCGCCGCCTTGCGATCCATCGACGAAAAGCTTGCCTCACTGGCATTCTCTCGCACCAGTGCGTGCACTTTCAGCCTCTGTCCGTCGACATCCACCGTCACAGTGCCCGGGGTCAGCGTGATGGAATTGGCGAAGAGGGCTTTGCCCAGGTTCGAGCGTGCGGTCGTATCAACCTCGACCATCGCAGGATCTATCGCGTGCTTCGGCCCGAGCACGCGCGAAACAACGGCAACGTTTGATTTCACGATCTCGCCAATCAGCCAGGCGACATAGATCAGAAGTTGTGGCGCGCGATGATAGGGCGACGCCTCGCGATCAATGACCTTTAGCCGGGCGCTGAGCCACAGCGTAGCGAGCACGGCGACGGCGGAAAGCGCGAGAAAAAATGGCGATATTTCGCCAGAAAGCGTGAACCAGAACGCGGCGAGCGCGATCAGAAGGCCGAGCGCATATGCCATGATCGTATGCCTCCATTGCCATCATGCTGAACGCCAAGAATGCTTCCTGAAAAGACTTGAACGACTCTCGCGGAAAATGCCAGCAAAACCGGACGGCAGCGGCAGGTTTTCGCTCGCTGAACCTAGTGGATTGATTCCAACGTTTGATGCCCCCGTGTTGCGGCGGCGATGATCCTGTCGGGGTCTGCGGTCCAGACGAAGGGCTTGGGCTGCTGGTTGTGCTCGGCGACGAAGCGGTTGATGGC
>Ga0105048_10003526_pt1 | contig 25638 bp, 18 predicted proteins | sample MAT05_FD_78382 | JGI IMG/M metagenome (GOLD analysis project Ga0105048, IMG submission 78382) | Freshwater microbial communities from Lake Fryxell liftoff mats and glacier meltwater in Antarctica - MAT-05 | ecosystem: Environmental > Aquatic > Freshwater > Ice > Liftoff microbial mat | place... | reverse complement strand
TAGGATACGGAAAAACGACCGAATACAAATAACCAATTTTCGATCAAAAAGTGCCATTTTGGCAGTCCAAAACCGGAAAAACACCCGAAAAACCAGTTTTGGAGCCTCTGCAATTCGGACTTACGTCAATTATGAGAGCGAAAATTCCGTGGTTTGCGATTTCGATTCACGTTTTTCGAGGTTTGCAAATCGTTTGGCACCGATAATGGAAGTGTAAGGATGCGCGACGTTTTCAGAGGAGATGACCATGTCACGTCGAACAATATTACTCGGCTTGATCGCGATACTCGGCACTACGGGTTGCCGTAACATTGCGGGCCCGTTTGAAGCACGGAACAAATCGCGGGCAGACTTGCCCGGTTACAGCATCGAAGAACAGAAACGCCGCGGACGCGATCGCCTCGCGACATTCGAAGACGACCGCAGCGTCGGCCCTTCCGGATACATCGACCGGCCCAGCCCAACGGGACGCTAAAACAAAGGGCAGACATTGCTGTCTGCCCTTTGTTTTAATCGATTTGTGCCGGGAATCGCCGTTCGGGCAACGGCCGGTTCGGTCGAGTGTTGCCGAGCTTTGGCGGCGGGCCGGGGTTCAGCAATCGCACTTCGTTCCCGTTCGCATCGTGGCACTTCAGTTCGAGGTAATCTGGCGACACGCCGAGAATCCCCTGCACAACGATCTCGATTTTCGCACGGTCTTCGAGCGCGGCAATCTCCTTCCGCTTGCTATTAAGGATGTAATACGACGCATCGGTGTGAACCGTCACGTGAACGCTCGACACGGCAGGCGTGCCGACCATCGCACGGTGCGTAGCGAGTTGCAACAACCGCATCACTTCGATGCCGGTCGTTTCGTTCGTGCGAATGTATCCGGTCGCCTTGCAGTGGGTACACTCGTTGTAAATCCGCCGCTTGAGGGACGTTTGGATCCGCTGGCGCGTCATCTCAATGATGCCGAACTGTGAGATGCGCAGGATCTTCGTTCGGGCTTTATCGCGTTCGAGAGCATCGCGGAGCGTGTTTTCGACGTTCCGGCGATGCTTCTCATCGCGCATATCGATGAAGTCGTTGACGATGACGCCGCCGAGGTCGCGGAGGCGAAGTTGCCGGGCGATCTCCTTGGCGGCAATCATGTTCATCTGGTACGCCGTCTCTTCGGCGTTGTTGTCCGCACGGAAGTTACCGCTGTTCACGTCGATTGCAACGAGCGCTTCAGTCTGCTCGATGATGATCGAGCCACCGCGTGGCATGTCGATCTTCTTGTGGTTGAGCTGTGCGATTTCCTCTTCGATGCGGTGGCGGTGGAACAGTGGCTCGGCTTGTTCGTGCAGTTTGATGCGGTCTGCGAAGCGGGGCATCACGATCTGTAAGAACTCCGAAGCATGCTGGAAGGCGGTGGCGTCGTCCACCCAGATTGCGTCGATATCCTTCGTGAACACGTCGCGGATCGTTCGAGTGATCATGTCCGATTCACGATAAATCTCGACAGGTGCCGCGACGCGCTTGATGCGTCGAACGACGACTTGCCACAGGCGTAAGAGGTAGGCTAGATCGCTTTGGAGTTCATTGGCATCGCGATCCACGGCGGCGGTCCGCACGATGAAGCCGACGCCCTTCGGCGGGTCGAGATCGGTCATAATGTCGCGAAGGCGACGACGAGCTTCTGGGTCTTCGATCTTGCGCGATACGCCGAACCGTGTGAGACTCGGCATCAGTACGAGGTAACGCCCCGCGATGCTGACGTAGGTGCTGAGGTTCGGCGCTTTGGTGCCGATGGCTTCCTTGATGACTTGCACGATCACTTCCTGACCGCGTTTGAAAACCTTTTCGATGGGCAATCGCGGTAAACCGCGATCCCGTGCGGGTCGTCCGCCGCCACCACTACTACTAGAAGCCGCCGGTGCCGAAGCTGGGCGACGGCTGCGATCCGCATTGCGGTCGCCGCCACGGTCGTTGTTCCGGTCCACGCCACGATCCGCATTGCGATCGCCGCTACGGTCGTTCCTCTCGCCACTACGATCCGTACGCGGCCGTTCGCGATCCCCACGCCCACCACGTCCACGATCGCGATCCCCGCCACGACCACCACCGCCACCACTTCCGCCGCGACGATCGTTCTTGCGGTCGTCACTCCCGCGATATTCGCCGTCGGCGTCGTCGTTGAAGCCGCGACCGATCACCGATTCCGGCAGGTCGAGTTCGGGCGTCGTTTCTTCGGAGAATGCGGCACCATCGGGGGTTTCGTCGACGACTTCAAAACCATCGCCTTCATTGTCGTTCTCTTCCGATTGGCCTGCGAAGCGGTCGTTCGGTGCATCGGGATCGAAGTCGATGCCGCCACCGAAGAACGAGTTGATTTCCGGCTCGTCCTGGTCTTCGGGCGAGGTACGTCGTTCGGCTCCGCTCATGAACTGCGTTTTGTCGTCGGCAGGCTCATCGCCTTCGGCTTTCTTCTTCGTCGTTCGGCGAGGTTTCGCCTTTGTTTTTGCCACCGCTTCGTCGGCTTCTGCCGCTGGCTCCTCGGCCTTGGGCTTCGCGCGACTACGGCTTCGGGGCTTGACCGGTGCGGCTTCGATTTCAGGAATTTCTTCGGCGGGCACGACCGCCGCCACTTCCGGCGGACTGGCGACTTGCAGATCGATCACTTCGATGGCATCGTCATCGTCGAGCAGACCGGCCCCGAAACCATCATCGAAGTATTCTTCCTTCGGCGTGGGAATGAGTGCCACTTCGTGAACGATGGCTACCGGCCTGGGTGCCTCGACGGGCGGCAGGGCAATCGGCGTGCGGGCCGCAGCTGCGGGAATGATCTTGGTGACATCTTCATCGATCAAACCGACACCGAAACCATCGTCGTCGTTCCACGCTTCGGGTTCCTCGGGTTTTGCATATGCGACGACCGGCAATGGCGGGGGCGCGTCGAAAGACACGGCGACTGGCATCGGACGCGGCTCGATCCGGGCAGGAGGTGAGGTCACACGATCTGGCTCGCGGTCGCGGCCTGGTTTATTTTCGCGGCCACCGGAGTTCTGTCGTATCGGCGAACGATCTACGCCGTACGCTTCATTGTCTTCGGCTTCGATCCGTGCGAGAACATCCTTCGGCAGCAAGTGCTTATAATAAACGGGGTCGACGTCGGAGACGTGCAAGAAGCCGTTGCGACCGATGCCGAAATCGACGAACGCCGCCTGGATGTTCGGCTCGATGTTGACAATCTTACCCTTATAGATGTTGCCGACGTAGCTTTCCTGGCTGGATCGCTCGACGTACAGTTCTTCAAGAATCCCATCTTCGACAATCGCGATTCGGCACTCCTCGGCCTGGTTCGCGTTAATCAGCATTTCTTTCTTCATTCGATCCTCAAAAAGTCGCTGCCACACACTTGTGCGTGTCGCCGTGTGATGTGCGTTCGGCGAACGTCGCCGATCGCGTGTCTTCATTCGACGACGGGGCCATTCGGGGAGAGTCCCCACGTGGTCGTTGTCGCCGGTGCTTCGTCGTCGACAGGAGGTCGTCCTGCCGGTGTATGGAGGGGCAGCGTTTCCGCTGGCGTGGTCGGTGGGCCATCGGTGGCATCCGCTTCGACTTCGTCCTCGAGGTCGAGTTCTACGCGGTCGAGATCGGCACCATCGCGGTGCAGTTCCGTCAAACCTAACAATTTGATCAGTTCGTCGGCCCGTGCGGTGCCGGTCGAGGTGACCCAGAGATCGAGGTAAAGGTAACCCTCTTCGACATACGAATGACGAATGAACGGGCGGATGTTCACGCGCCGCGCTCGCGGGTAATGCCGATCCGTCCAGATTTTCTCGCGGCCAACAAGTTCTTTCGCGGTCGCTTGTACGGCTTCACTCGAATCGTGCGGGATCGCGAACCGGTACATCACCCGACGGGGAACCGCAGTCGATTTCGGATCGATCGATTGTGCGGAAACGAGTTGAAAGCCTTTGGGGGCACAAGTGTTGATTGAGTCGCGAACCGCGTAGATGTTCTGAGGTTGTTTGAGTTCGAGTTCGACGACTTCGTTATAGCCCGCAACACCGAGCGGCAGCGAAAGTGCGAATACCCAGCGTGGAGTTGGGTGGAAACCTTTCGTCATCGCAAAGGGAACTTCGGCACGTCGCAACATGCGTTCGCAGGAACGCATTAGGTCGTGGTGGCTCAGCAGTCGTAGGTCGCCGGTTTTCTGAAACCGGAACCGAATTTTTTCGCCGACCATCAGGGTATTGGGAACTCGTTCGCGCAGAATCGGGGCGATCGTGAGATCGCCCGTTTTCACGCTCCGAGGAACCCCCTCCGGCCGCTATCCCCGCAATCGATGCAACGGAAATTAGCAGATGTCACCGAACGACCGTTGTTTGCGGTGTCCGGTCTGCGTTCTCGTCGGTTTACCGATCGACTGTATCGGGAAGCAAGCGGCGCAAGTGTTCTCGTAAGTATGTTGTGACTTCGCGGGCCGATTCCATTTGCAAGGCATCGTGGGCGACCCGCGTGGCATCCGCAAGTGTCAGGTTGCGGATGACGTGTTTGATTTCGGAAATTTTCCTCGGAGTGGCGCTGAGTTGTCGCAACCCCAGTCCCACCAGTAAGGAGACGTACAGCGGTTCCCCGCTCATCTCCCCGCACACATTCACCGTGATTCCTGCCGCCGTTCCTGCATCCGAAACCATCCGCAGCAACCGCAACACGGCAGGGTCGACGGGGCTATACAGGCTGGCGACTGTTTCGTTGTTCCGGTCTGCAGCCAGCGTGTACTGGACGAGGTCATTCGTGCCGATCGAAAAGAAATCGACCTGCTTCGCCAGTACGTCGGCCATGATCGCCGCAGATGGTACTTCAATCATCGTACCAAGTGGGATACCCCGTTTGAAGTCAATTCCCGCTTCTGCCAAATCTTCTTCGACTTCGCGGAGGATGCTTCGGCATTGGCGAAGTTCCATCACGGTGCTCACCATCGGGAACATAATCTGCACATCGCCGTAGATACTCGCCCGCAAAATGGCCCGTAACTGCGTCTTGAACAGTGTCTTGTTCACGAGGCAGTAGCGTACACTCCGCAACCCTAGGAACGGATTCTTTTCGACGTTTGTGCCGGTTGCGTGCGTGAATTTATCCGCGCCCAGATCGAGCGTGCGAATGACGACCGGTCGCGACGGCCCCATCACGGATAACACTTCCTTGTAAGCCTCGAAGTGCTCTTCCTCAGTCGGGTCGGTCGATTTGTTGACGTACAAAAATTCCGTACGGTATAGACCAACACCTTCTGCGCCGCGTTCGAGGCAGGTCGGTGCTTCGCTTGGGAATTCGATGTTGCCTAATAGGAGTACTTTCGTGCCGTCTTTGGTGATCGCCTCGGCGTCCTTCAGCGACTCGTACGGGTCGCCAACTGCCAACTGCATGCGACGGAGTTCTTCGTATTTAAGGATCGTGTCGCGGTCTGGCTCGATGATGATGAGGCCTTCGCCACCATCGATAATCACGAGATCGCCCCCGGAAACATCGTTGAGCAATTTTCCGACTGCGACGACAGCCGGAATACTCAACGCTCCTGCCAGGATTGCAGTGTGGCTTGTGGGCCCGCCACTTTCGGTTGCGATGCCAATGACAGTCTTGGCGTCGAATTGTGCCGTCTCGCTCGGTGTGAGATCGTGAGCGAAGACGATCACCGATTCGGTAATGTTGTCGAGCGATTCGCGTTTTTCGCCGAGAAGATCGTGAAGTAGCTGCTTTTCGAGATCTATAATATCCGCCTTGCCGCGTGTGGCCAATTCGCCGACACCCGACTCGTCGAGCATCTTGACCTTCGACCGCATGTGCCTGCTAACCGCATACTCGGCTGAGTAATTCTCTGAACGAATCAGAGTTTCGATGTCATAGCGGAGCAATTGATCTTCGAGTAGAAAAGCGTGCGCCGCAAAGATTCGCCCAGCATCTCGCCCGAGTTTCGCGGTCACTTCGCGCTCGCGTCGGCGTGCTTGTTCCGCGACATGCTGAATCGCAACGGCAACGCGCTGGAGTTCGTAAGGCACTTCGATGCTGGACACGACACGACGCGGAATGCGAACGCCTTCCGTATCGAGCACCAGAGCATAGCCAATTGCGACGCCGGGGGATGCGGCAACGCCATACTTCGTTTGCATTCGCCTCTGCCAGACCCTTCGAATTCACCGCAACGTGAAATTGCGGTCCGTTCACTGTCGAAAATCGTTATTTGAGTGATGTCCGCGTTCACATTAACCTGGGTGGGCAAGAATGTCTGCCAGGCGGTTAATCACGTCGTGTGCTCCATCGCCATCGACTTCGAGGATCACTTCGTTGTGCTGCATGACGCACAAGCCGATGAGATCCCACAGGCTTTTGCCGTTTGCGCGTTTATCGCCCTTCCAGACGGCGACGTCACAGAGGCCCGAAACGGCGAGTTCGGCAAAATCGGTGGCGGGACGCATGTGTAACCCATAAGGGTTTAATACCGTTACCGTGCGGCGAAGTGGTCCAGTTGCCGGGTGAGTCGTGCCGTTTGTACCATTTGTTGCGGTCATTGTGCGGCCTCGCTTCCGCCGTCTAGTAATCGCCAGATTTCATCGCGCGATGTCGAAACTTTAAGTGCTTTCACTAACGGTTCGTCGCGGAAACAGTGGACGACGTTTTCGAGTGCTCTCAAGTGGTCGCCCGGCCGATCCGGGGGGGAGATCAACAGCACGAGAACGTGAACCGGCTCGCCGTCAACGCTATCGAACGACACGCCTTTTTTGCTGATTGCGATAGTCCCGATGAGTTGCCCGACGGCGGGGTGACGCGAGTGGGGAATGGCAATGTTCTGGCCGATGCCCGTAGTACCGAGAGTCTCGCGGCGCAACACAGCACGCACGATATCATCGCAGTCTGCGTTAGGCAGTTGGCCGGCTTCGTGGAGAGCGTCTACCATTTCCCGAATCGCATCGTCACGCGAAGCCGCACGCAATTCGGGGATGATGGCATCTCGAATGATAAAGTGAGCCATTCGCATCAGCATCGTTCCTGTCGGTGATTCCGGGTGAAGCGGATCGCACGTTTCTCACTCGTCATCGTTTGCATCCCGATCGTCCGTCTTTCCGTTCTTCTTGCCTTCGATGGAACCGTGGGCCGGATCGCGACGATGATCTTGAATCTTCTCTTTGTAGTGGTTCAGTTGAATTTTCATTTTGTCGACTGCGGCAGATACGGCAGTCAGTACTTCAGGAGCCTGTGCGTGCGAGACGAAATCGTGCTTGTGTTCCGCATTCAGAAGAATTTCGGCCTTCTTCTCGTCCCCACTCAGATCGACGGTCACCTCGATCTGACTGACCCGCTCGAAATAATGGAGGAGTTTCTCCACTTTTTCGCGAATCTTCTCTTGTGTGACTGCGTCCAGATGCCCGTGACGGGCGGAAACCTTTATTTGCACGAGCGCATCCTTAGAAGGTGCTGAGTTCTGCGAACGTGGAAATTGTATCCCGATCTCACAAGCTCTGCAACGGATTGCAACCGAACGGATCGATTTGCACCCACACCGTCCCTGCCAACCGTCACCGCATCACACGTCTCGAGGACGTTTCCATACTTCAAAGTGATGGAACTGAGTACCTTCGATTTTCTCCGTACACCTTCCGGCGAGGCCGCGCTGTCTGTTGCGATGGCGCTTTCGCCAACCGAAGCACGCTTTCTGCAGTGCTTCGACAAACTCCGTAAACGTTACCCCGTCGAGATCGCCAAAGCTGCACTCGAAACTGCGATCCTTCGCCAGAAAGCGGCGTCCAAGTTCCAGAATGCGGCACGGATGTTCTTCACCAAAGAGGCACTCGAACAGTCGTCGAGCGAAATCGTGGCACAGCACCGTGCAACTCGCTTTCGCGGAATGAAGCACGTTGCGGACCTCTGTTGCGGCATAGGTGGCGATGCGTTGGCGCTCGCAAAAGTGGCAACGACGCTCTCGGCGTTCGAACTCGATCCGTTGCGGAGCCGAATGGCCGAAGCGAACCTGATCGCGAACGGCGCGACGAATACTACGGTGATCATCGCGGATGTGATGGCAGATAATTTAGGCGAATTCGATGCGGTATTCTGCGATCCGTCGCGGCGTTCCACCGGGCGGCGTTACCTGGCAGTCGGGGATTACCAGCCGAACCCACTTGAAGTAGCGAAGCGGTTTGCCATGGTGCCGTTGCTGGCGTTCAAACTGGCACCGGGGATTCCCCGTTCCGAACTCGAGGCGTTCGATGCGGAGATGGAATTCGTGTCGTTGAACGGCGAACTCAAGGAGTGCGTGGCATGGCTGCGCGATGGGAAAACCTGCTTGCGCCGTGCCACCGTACTGCCGACTGGCGAGACGTTTACGGCGATGAGCCTACCCGAGCGCCCGATTTCCGGCCCGCCGTTGCGATACCTCTACGATCCCGATCCGACCGTCGTTCGTGCGGAACTCGAAGCGAATTTGTGCGAAACCGTGAATGGCCAGATGCTCGACGAGCGTATCGCACTGATTACATCCGATGCCGCCATCGATACGCCGTTTGCCACGCGATACGAGATTGTTGAAGTGCTGCCGTTCCACATGCGGAAGCTCAACGAATGGCTACGTGAGCACAAAGTCGGGCGAATTACCTTGCTCAACCGTGGCTCGCGATTGGAACCCGACGAAGTGACGCGAAAACTGAAACTCACCGGCAGCGAACACCGGCAGATCGTCCTCACGCAAATCGCAGAAGAGTCGTTCGTAATCGTTGCGAAGTGAAACTGCCTATTTGGCATGGTTCATGTTGTGAGACTTTTAATACCCGCTGATTGACTCCAGACACTTTCCACCCACCCATCCCTGGACCCATTCCCGAATTTCGGAACCAACCTAACACACCAACGACTTACGTCCGATTTCGACCGATTGGATTCACGCCAGAATCAAAGTTTCGATGGTTGTGTCAGTAGATTGCGACCTATCTTTTGACCCATCCCAACTATTTCGCTTTTCGCAAACTCGCGGCCCGGTAGATCCACTTTTCGCCGCCGAGGCCGTTGTTGTCTTCGTTCTTAATGTCGTCGATACCGGGCTTGACGCTGTCGGTCGGTTTGAAGAAATCGAGCTGAAGCGTTTTGATCTTCACGATCTGCCCGCCACTCGGTGCGGGGTCGGCGATCAGTCCATCCGATAGGCCGCTCACATACACGCTGAATTGGTTCGTTTTCGCTGCCCGTTCGGGCACATCGGTCCAGATTGCGAGTCCGGAAACGTATCGCGGGAACGAATCGGGCTTCGTAACCGGGATCGGGTTTTCCGTGATCTCGATCGTAGACAGGAACTTCAGAACCTTCTCTTTATCTTCGATCGCAGCAACCGCTCGGAACAACGCGGGTTGTGGCTCGTCGAGGTGAGTCGTGTTCAGGTCTTTCGTGACGAGTTCCATTCGCAGCGACGTCACCGATTGCGGGTTCGGCGTGGTGTTATACATCTGATAAACCATGTACCAGATCGTCTTTTTGCCTACTTTTGGCAAGTCCAAGGTTAGAATCCGTGGCGGGGCGTAACGGAAGTGCAGCGTCCACGTCGATGGCTTGTCGCCCGCAGCCCCTGCCGGTTCGACCAGGCGAAACGGATCCGCCGATTGTGCAAAACTGGGTACTGGAAGGATTGCGGTTGCGGCGGCCGCAATGCTGGCACAGAGGAAACCGCGTCGGTTCAGATTTGCCATGCCAACTCTCCGGCGTGAGTTTCGAGAACAATCCTGAGGATAACGCCAGTCGGCACGCGCTTCAAGTGAAGCCAACTAGAACTCGCGCTCTCCGTAACAATTTGCGAAGTTACAGTCGTTGCGGTCGTTTGGTCGTGACGAAAATCGACGTAAGTCAGAATTGCGGAGGCCCCAAAACCGGTTTTTGGGGTGTTTTTCGGTTGCCGAAGTCCCAAAAATCGCCTCTTTAATCGCGAACTACTGATGCGTTTGCTGTATCTCAAACTCGCATAGTGGTTTACGTCAAAGGTCATCGTTTCGAGAATCGGCGCAAGTGGTGATTCTTTCGCGACGACTAACGACCGACACACGACGTCGAGGCGACCGGCACACGACATCACACGACATTTTGGAGACACTTTTTCGCACGATGCAAAAGTCGACTTACGTCGGATCGCCTTGGATTTTTTGACTGTGCGGAATCGTGTGGGTGACGCCAATTTTTGGTACGGTCGTCTGTGCGGGTTCCCCTTCCCGGCTGCGTCACAGGGAGGTATCAAGTAGTATCCGCTCCACTTGAACGCAGAGAACGCGAACGATGGCTGCCCGCTCATTCGTCCACTTGCACTGTCATACGCACTACAGCTTGCTCGATGGGTACAACCGCATCCCCGCACTGGTCAAGCAGACGAAATCGCTCGGGATGAACGCCTGCGCGATCACCGACCACGGCAACCTCTATGGCGCGATTGAGTTTTATCTGGCGTGTCGCGAGGGGGGCGTCAACCCGATCATCGGCTACGAAGCGTACGTGGCCCCCGGTTCGCGCCGCGATAAATCGCCGCACCCGAGCGGCGAAAAATATTACCACCTGACGCTGCTGGCGAAAAATAACGTCGGTTTCCGCAACCTCATCAAGCTGTCGAGCATCGCGTTCCTCGAAGGATTTTATTACAGCCCACGAATCGATCGCGAACTGCTCGCCGAATACAGCGAGGGGCTGATCTGCCTCAGCGGTTGCCTCGCCGGCGAACTGAATCAGTACATCTTGCGCGATCAGATTCCGAAAGCGGAAGAGCTGATCAAGTGGTATCGGAAAGTCTTCGGCGAAGATTTTTATCTCGAGGTTCAGAACAACGGCCTCGACATCCAGGATGTCTGTACGCTCGAGATGATTCGCATCTCGCAGAAGGTCGGCGTGCCGATGGTCGCCACCGCCGATGCGCATTATTTGTGCGCACACGATGCCGAAGCGCACGACGTGTTGTTCTGCATTCACACGGGCCAAAAGCGCGACCCGAAGAAGCGGATGTACCCCGAAGGCCGACTGCCTAGCCCGTATTACGTGCGTAGCCCGGCGGACATGTACGGCCTATTTCCGACGATGCCCGATGCGGTTTCGCGCAGCCAGGAAATCGCGAACAAGGTCGACATCCAACTCGATTTTAAGAAGCGGCACTTCCCGGTGTTTAGCACGCCCGGCAACTTGACTGCGGATGAGTTCCTGTTAGAAATCTGCAAGAAAGGCATTCGCGAACGCTACGGCGAAAACCCACGCAAAGAGGTCTGGGACCGCCTCCACCACGAACTCGCCATCATCGCGAAGATGGGGTTCTCGGCGTACTTTCTCATCGTCTGGGACTTCGTGCGTTACGCCCGCGAAAATGGCATCCCCAGCACGGCACGCGGTTCGGGTTGCGGTGCGATTGTCTCGTATGCACTGTTCCTCAGCCACGTCTGCCCGCTCGAATACGACCTGCTTTTCGAGCGATTTCTCGACCCGAACCGCAGCGAGCCACCCGACATCGACATCGACTTCTGCCAGCATCGCCGCGAACTCGTGATCCAGTATGTGAAGGAAAAGTACGGGCACGAATCGGTCGCGCAGATTGGTACGTTCGGCACGCTGGCGGCGAAGGCGGCGCTCAAGGACGTCGGCCGCGTTCTCGATATTCCGCTCGATCGCGTCAACTTTATGTGCAAGCTCGTCCCGATGAAAGGCACGATCTCGCTCGACTTAGCAGCGACGATGGAAGTACCCGAGTTTAAGCGCGAGTACGAAAGCGACCGCCAAACGCGCGAGTGGGTCGATATCGCGATCAAGCTCGAAGGCACGAACCGCAACGTTGGCACGCACGCGGCGGGTGTCGTGATCGCCAATGGGCCGATCACCGATTACGTCCCCGTTCAGCGCGTCATTCGCAAAACTGATGGCGAAGAAGGCACCGCAAAAGCGAATGGCAAAGCGAAAGCGCGCGGCAAAAGTAGCGGCGAAGTCGTGATTACGACGCAGTGGGAAATGGGCATTCTCGAAAAAGTCGGGATGCTCAAGATGGACTTCCTCGGGTTGCGGAACCTCACCGTTCTCGACGATGCGGTGAAGCTGATTAAGAAAACGCGCGGCATCGACATCGACCCGATGAAGTTCCCGCTCGACGACCCCGGCACGTACCAACTGCTGCAACGCGGCGACGCGAAGGGCGTGTTCCAACTCGAATCCGATGGCATTCGCGAACTCCTCAAACGCATGAGGCCCGACAACATCCGCGACCTCATCGCGGTGCTCGCGCTATACCGCCCAGGCCCGTTGGGCGGTGGTATGGTCGAGAGCTACGTGAACCGTAAGCACGGACGCGAGACGTGGACGTACCCGCACCCCGTCATGAAAGAGATCCTCGACGAAACTTACGGCGTACAGGTTTACCAAGAACAGATCATGCGCGTGTTGAACCGCCTCGGCGGCATCGAACTCTCGGTGGCGTACGCGCTCATCAAGGCGATCGGCAAGAAGAAACAGGACGTGATCGACGCGAGCAAAGCCGACTTCGTGCGGGGTACGCAAGAACGCGGCGTGTCGAAAGAGACCGCCGAAGAAATCTTCGGCATGATCGAGAAGTTCGGCAGTTACGGCTTCAATAAGTCGCACACGGCGGCGTATGCGCAGATCGGGTTTCAGACGGCGTACCTCAAAACCCACTTCACCGCAGAGTTCATGGCCGCGCTGCTCACGTCCGAAATCGACGACACGAGCAAGCGCGATGTCATGGTCGATCACATTGCCGATGCCAAGCGCCTCGGCGTTGATGTGCTGCCGCCGGACGTCAACAAGGGGCAGTCGTCGTTCGATGTCGTGAATGGGCAGATTGTATTCGGACTGACGGCCATCAAGGGCCTCGGCCGCGGCGCGGTCGATTCGATTGTGGCCGCCCGCGAGAAGGGCGGGCGGTTCCACGATCTTTACGATTTCTGCGAACGGATCGATCACCGCACCGTGCCACGGTCGGCCATTGAAAAGATGATTCAGGCCGGCGCTCTCGATGTATTCGGGCGACGTTCGGCCATGATGATGGCACTAGATAAAGCGATCACTTCGGCCGAACAGCGTGTTATCGATAAGAAGCGCGGGCAGCGAAACTTCTTCGATGCGATGGACGTTGAGGCGGACGACACCCCCGAGACGCGCGGGCCGGGACACGGTCTACCGGAAGTCGCCGAGTGGCCCGAACTCGAAAAGCTGAGGCTCGAAAAGGAAGCGCTCGACTTCTATATCTCGTCGCACCCGCTGTCGATGTACGATGGGCAACTTCGCCGTTACCGTTCGCACACTTCGGCCGAAATTACGAAATTACCCAACGGGGCCAGCGTATTGCTCGCGGGGATGGTCACGCAACTGCAAATCCGAACCACCAAGAACGGCAAACGCTGGGTGATGTTCTGGTGCGAAGATTTCTCCGGGCAGGCGAAGTGTATCCTCTGGTCCGAGGAATATACCCGCTTTAAAGAGGACGTGAAAGACGACGCGATTTTGCTCTTCGAAGGCGTCGTCGAATGGCGCGAAGGCGCGAGCAACGGCGATATGATCGTCAAGCGCATTTTGAGTATCGATCAGGCCCGCCGCGAATTGACGCGCTGCATGTTGTTGCGAATGCCGTACGCGGAAGACGAACAAACGCTCCGTCGTTTCGAAGGACTCAAGCAAGCCCTCACGCGCGTCACGGGAACCACACCGGTCCACATTGCTGTACGCGACAAAGCCGGCAAAGTCGCCGAACTGAAACTCTCACGCGACTATTGGGTCGACCCGAACAAAGTGATCGTCGACGAACTGGAACTGATCCTCGGAGCCGGCAACGTGATCTTCACGCGATGATTTCAAACTAGGCCGCACGCCGCAATTGGGGTTTCTGTACGGACTTGCCGAGTACGGCACGATAGACATCGTGTGTCTTTATGGCGGCGGCTTCCCACGTGTATTTCGCAGCATGGGCGGTGCGAGTGGCAGGCGAATGGGTTGCGCTTTCGGCGTTTGTTCCAATGCGGTTCATCGCGTATCGCCATGCGGCCACATCGTGCGGATCGAGGTAGGTGCCGAACTTGCCAACGACTTCGCGCACGGCCATTGCCGAGGTCGAACAGACGACGCGACCGCCGCAAGCGAGCATCTCAATAGGGGGTAATCCGAAGCCTTCATAATGCGACGGGTAAAGAAGCGTCGTCGCGCCGGCGTAGACAATGGGCAGGTCGGCGTGGGCAACGTAGCCGATGTGCTTTGCCCCAAGATGGCGGGCGGTCGTCTCGTAGAAATCGCGTTCTTCGCTCGATTTCCAGCCCCATGGGCCAGCTAACACGAGCGGGCAACGTTCGCGAACCGTCGCCGGTAGGTCGGCAAATGCCTTCAGCACGACCATGAGATTTTTGCGTGGTTCAATGGTGCCCACGCACAAAAAATAGTTATCGGGCAAGCCGAGTCGCCGCCGTGTGGCATCGATTTCTGCCGTTGATTGCGGGTGAAATTCCGCGCCGATACCGTTGTGAATCGCGGTCACTTTGCGAGCGGACAAGCCGATGATCTCGATCATCTCGCGGCGAATTTCTTCGGACACAACGACCACATGGGCTGCGCGCCGGATCGCGGTTTCGAAGTGGCGTTCGTGATGGCGAACGCGATCGATCGGGTGCCATTCGGGGTGCAACAACACCGAGAGATCGTGAACCGTGACCACCGTCGGCAACGGCGACGAGAGCGGAATAAAGTTCGGCTCGTGATACAAATCGTACCCGAACGAACGGCACTTTCGCGCGAAATGAATTTCGATCGCAATCTTCGCCGCATGTTTGGCCGTCGTGGAAAGCGTGGACTTCACACGCGCCGCAACGGATTGCGTGCCGGTGTCGCGCGAGGATTTCGGCGACAAAAACCGGTTCGCAAACGTGGCGACTTTGCCGAGCGTTTCGCCGGGGTAAAGCGAGAAGGAATCGCCGCGTGCGTTTGCCGCAAGTTGTTCGTGAAGGCGTGCCACATAGTGTCCGACACCCGTTCGCGTTTTGAGTGCCGCAAGGCCGTTGATTACCACACGCATCGGTTCGACCTCGTGGGTAACATTCGTGCGTGGTAACGCACGACGAGGTTCTCCGGGATGCGCACGAGGTACGAAAATACCGCCTTTGCCACCGCGATGGCGTTCCGCCGATTTCGCGAATCACGCGTGAGGATCGCACGCAGAATTGCTTGGAATAACTTGATTAAAAGGAGAATCGCGGTCCAGACGGCAAGAAACGGGTCGCCGTAGCGCAGGCTCGTAACGGCGCGATTGCGTTCGACGTGAAACGCGAATATAGGCGTGGTGTCACCGGCGGCGGCCCCGTGAACGTGGCGAACGAGCGATCGCGGCGCGTAGACGGTGCCGTGGCCATTGAGCCTCGCCCGCCAGCCCGATTCGAGATCTTCGTAGTACAAAAAATAACGTGGGTCGAGCACGTTCCCCGCTCGATCTTCGCGGGTGCTGACTGCCGCGCCGCACCCGGCGAAGATCGGGCGGCTGACTTCGAACTGCCCGCAATCGTCTTCGCGGAAGCCGAGATCGTAACCGCGACCATCGCGCAACAAGACGATTCCCGCGCTGTTGATCACGGTCGGACTCGCAGCAAACACGAGCTTCGATGCCACCGCACAACCGGGGTTATCCGCCATGACAATCAGAAGTTCTTCGAGCCAAAACGGGTCGGGGATCGTGTCGTTGTTGAGCAAGATTTTGGTGCGGCCATGCGCGTGTCGCGCGGCCACATTGTTGCCTTCTGCGAAACCGACGTTCGTCGATAATCGAACCATGCGACACCAGGAAAATCGTTCGGTAACCACTTCGTACGAACGATCGCTCGACGCATTATCGACGACGATCACTTCGTAGCGATGTCGCGATAACGACTGTCTTTCCAGTGCTTTTAAGCAATCGGCGAGATGCGTTCCGCCGTTGTAGTTTACGATCAAAATCGAAACGGGAGTACCGTCCATTTCCGGTCCCTCCTCGTGTGGCGAATCAGGCGGCGACGGGTTGTTTCACTTCGTCCCGAACGCTTTGCTTGTACATCGCGGAGATTTCTTTCGCAGTCCCCGACGCGACGACGCGACCGTGTTCGAGCCAGATCGCCTTCGTGCAAAGTTTCTCGATCGAACCGAGATCGTGGCTCACCATCACCATCAAACTCGCGTTGGCCATCATGTCTTTCATGCGTTGCCCGGCCTTGTTTTGGAATGACAAGTCGCCGACGCTCAGCACTTCGTCGATGAGCAACACTTCGGGTTCGATGGCCGTTGCGATCGAGAACGCGAGGCGGACCGCCATGCCTGCCGAGTAGTAGCGCACGGGCGTGTCGAGGAAGTCGCCGAGTTCGCTGAAGTCCTCAATTTGTTTTTGTTTTGGGCGTAGCGTGCGTGGCGTTTCGCCCTGAAGATACGCGCGATACATGATGTTTTCGCGGCCCGTCGCATCCGGCTCGAAGCCGAGCGTGATGTCGAACAGCGAACAAATTTTCCCTTCGACGAGGCGCGTGCCATGCGTCGGCGGATAGACTCCCGCAAGCATTTTCAGGAGCGTACTTTTGCCCGCACCGTTGTGGCCGATGACGCCGATGCGTTCGCCATCTTTTACCGAAAGATCGACATCGACGAGCGCCGGCACGCGGACGAGCGGGTTGCGGCTGTTCATGAACATGCCGTTCAACAAGAACTCTTTCAGCGACAGGCGCACCGCCTTTCGAAGAGTAAATGTCAACGAGACATCCTTCAATTCAATTTTCGCCATCGTTCGCCGCTCGCAGTAGAATTCGTGATTTACAGTTGGAAAATCAGTCGTTTTTGCAGCCAAGCCATCGCGCCACATGCTAAACCGAAGAGAGCAACCGTCAGCCCCCCCGCATATAGATACTGTTCGGGTGCGGGAATTTTCCCTTCCATGAGCGGTTGACCGATCAGCACGATGAAGTGCGCGACGGGGTTGATCTCCACGATCCAGCCCAGCCCTTTTGCTTCCAGCAAGCCGGGCGGATACATGATCGGCGTCAGGAAAAACAGCAGTTGCGAAACGACTTCGATCAGGTGTTTGGTGTCGTGAAAGTACGCGTGTGCGAACGCGGCAAGCGTGGCGATCGACCAGCAGAACACGCTGAGCATCGCGATCGTCGGCAAGATCGTCGGCAACGCATAGAGTGCGTCGGGCGTACCTGTCAGCGTAATCAGCGCGACCACGACGAGAGCCAGCGCAATCAGGAAGTGGATGAACGTCCCGAGCACGATTCGTAGCGAATAAATGCTCATCGGTAGTGGGCACTGGCGAATGTACGCTTCGCCGCGGATGAACGCATCGCAACCGAAAATGATCGAGGACTTCATGAAGTCCCAGATTGCCAATCCCACCAGTAGCTTGGGGGCAAACGATCGCCAGTCCTGCGAGCCGAGGATGCCGCCGAAGGCGATGCAGAAGACGACCGTCATCGCAAGTGGATGCAGCAACGACCAGCCGATGCCGAGTACGGATCGGCGATAGCGGTTCCGCAAATCCAAATGGACGAGCGATAACCAAAAATGGCGACATCGCCAGGTAGCCATTACATGCTGGATCATCCATGATCCTTCGAGTGTGCGGTAAGTTTCGACAAATCCGTTCGTCGGGAAAATCTACACGCCACGCGGAAACTATACCAGCCCAATTTCTAACGGGAAATATCAGCGGTTGGACTTGCGCAATCGTTACGCACGGTCTATAACTCGTTCTGCGCGCATCGGATTGTTCGGGTTATTCTGATTTTCACGGAGCGGAATCGTGTTCGACGAAGTTGTCACGGGTAATTGTCTCGAGGTGATGTCGACACTCCCAGCGGGTTCGATCGATCTTGCGTTTGCCGATCCGCCGTTCAACATCGGCTACGACTACGACGTGTACGACGACCGTCGCGCGAAAACGGAGTACCTCTATTGGACCGAGCAATGGCTCGCGGGTGTCCGCCGCGTGCTGAAGCCGAACGGCTCGTTCTTCGTGGCCATCGGCGACGAATACGCTGCCGAGATGAAAATCCGACTCGATGCGCTCGGGTTCACGATGCGGAACTGGATCGTTTGGCATTACACGTTCGGCGTGAACTGCAAGAAGAAATTCAACCGCAGCCACGCACACATTTTTTACTACGTTGCAAACCCGAAGGCATTCACCTTCAACCCGACCGATGTCCGCGTGCCATCGGCCCGCATGACGACGTATGCCGATTCTCGTGCGAACCCAATCGGGAAACTGCCGGATGACACGTGGGTGCTACGTCCACAAGAGTCCGATGCGCACTTTCAATCCGATGCGGATACGTGGTATTTACCGCGAGTTTGTGGGACGTTTAAGGAGCGTACGGGGCACCCGTGCCAGATGCCCGAAGCGGTGCTGGATCGCATCATTCAGGTGGCGTCTAACCCTGGCGATGTGGTTATGGACCCGTTCGCTGGTAGCGGCACGACGTTGGCGAGTGCGAAGAAACTCGGACGCAAATACCTCGGCGTCGAACTCTCCGAAGAATACGCCGACGCCGTACGGAAACGGTTGCAGCTGATCGAGTTCGCAGAGAAGTCCACAGTGAAGCCGAAGCGGAAACGGCTTGCTGCGAAGTAGATTTCGATCATCCTTCGAGGAAGCCGCGTGCGAGATCGCGGCCTTTCTCGAGGGCTTCCGAAAGTTTCGCAACGTCTTTGCCCCCGGCCTGAGCCATGTCGGGTTTGCCGCCGCCCTTGCCACCGACGAGTTCGGCGATCGGCTTGATCAGATCGCCCGCCTTCACACCCTTTGCCACCAGATCCGATGTTAGTGCGACCACGATTGATACTTTGTCCGCAGCCTCTTCCCAACCGAAAATAATTGCAGCCGACTTCGACTTTTGGCGAATGCGGTCGATCTGCGAACGCACGACTTCTATTGTCACGGGGGGCAAGTGCCCGACGAGCAGTTTCGTGCCGTTGACAACGGGGCTGGTGTCGAACAAACCTTCGATGGCCATAATTGCGGCGCGTTTGAGCTGGTCCTTGAGTTTGGTCATCTCATCATCGAGTGCCGACACGCGCGTCGGCAGTTCGTCCGGCTTGCACTGGAAGCGATCCGTTAACGTCGTGACGGTCGCACTCAGTTGCGTCATTGCCTCGGCGGCGACGCGACCACTGACGGCGACGATGCGGCGAACGCCCTTCGCGACTGGTTCTTGCGAGGCGATTTTGAAGTAACCGATACCGCCCGTGCGCGGCATGTGCGTGCCGCCGCAGAACTCGATCGAGTCATCGAAGTTCGCCTTATCGGGCGTCTCCGGGCCGACCATCACGACCCGTACGGGGTCCGGATACTTCTCGCCGAACACCGCTTGCACGCCATCGACTTTCTTCGCTTCCGCGAGCGGCATCGTGATGGCCGTGATGCTGAGATCGCGACCGATCCGCTGATTCACGAACGCTTCGACTCGGCGAATCTCCTCCGCTGACAGTGGCTTGTCGTGCGCGAAGTCGAAGCGGGTTTTCGTATCGTCGACGAGCGAACCTTTCTGCTCGACGTGCCCACCGAGGACGGTCCGCAACCCGAGGTTCATGAGGTGCGTGGCGGTGTGGTTCCGCATGATGTCGAAGCGGCGAAGCATCGACTGCACGAGATTCGCCGATTGTCCGACCGCGATTTCCCCATCGAGCAAGGTGCCGAAATGCAAGATCGTATCGCCGAGGCGTTGCGTGTCTTCGACTTCGAATTCCGCACCTGTCGCCGTGCGGATCGTGCCCGTGTCGCCGACCTGCCCGCCTTGTTCGCCGTAGAAGTTAGTACGGTCCAGCACCAGCGCCACAGTCTCGCCGGCAAGGATTTTCCCGCTGACGATCATTTCGTTATCGCGTACCCACCCGAGGATTTTCGCATCGATCGCATCGGGGAGATACTTCGCCGAATCGTCGGTGTTCGGCAGTTCGCCCTTCACGGCGGTTACCGTAAATTTCTTGCCGCCCTTGCGTGCCCGCTCCTGGGCTTCCTTCATCGCCTTGTCGTAACCGGTGACATCGACGGTCAGCCCCTGCTCGGCGGCCATCTGCTGGGTAATGTCGATGTACAGGCCAAAGGTGTCGTAGAGTTTGAAGGCATCCGCACCAGTCACGACGTTCGTTGCGTCGGCCTTCGTGCGTTCGGCGATGCCCATGAACAGCTTGATGCCGCGATCGAGGTTCCGCAAGAACGCGACTTCCTCGTTGTAGATTTGTTCGCGGACTTTCTCGGGGTTCCGTTTGAGTTCGGGGAACGCCGTGCCGAACTGTGCGACCACCGTTGGTACGAGTTTGTGCAGGAACGGGCCATCGGTACCGAGGCACTGGCGGCCGTATCGCTCCGCGCGACGGAGAATGCGTTTCAGCACATAGTCCCGGCCATCGTTGCCAATCGTCGCACCATCAGTCAGTGCGAACGTCAGCGTACGGATGTGGTCGCCGATGACGCGATACGCGATGTCCTTCACGTCGTCGAGTTTCGCAGTGTACGCATCGGCAACGGTAATCGTGCGAATTGCATCGAAAATCGGCGTAAACACGTCGGTGTCGTAGTTGCTGTCCTTGTCGTTGAGCACGGCACAGATCCGCTCGAAACCCATACCGGTATCGACGTGTTTCGCGGGGAGTGGCGTCAGGCTCTTGTCCGCATTGCGGTTAAATTGGATGAAGACGTTGTTCCAGATTTCGATGACATCGGGGCTGCCGCCATTGACGAGTTTCGCGCCGCTACGGTCCGGCGTGCGGTCGAAGTGAATCTCGGTACACGGGCCGCACGGACCGGTCTCGCCCATCTCCCAGAAGTTGTCTTTTTTGTTCCCGAGGTGGATTTGCGCGTCAGGTACGCCGACCGATTTCCAGATCTCGGCGGCTTCGTCGTCTTTGGGGATGCCGTTGTCCGGGTCGCCCTCGAACACTGTCACATGGAGCCGGGTTTTGTCGAGCTTCCAGACTTCGGTAAGGAGTTCCCACGCCCACGTAATCGCATCCTTTTTAAAGTAATCGCCGAAGCTCCAGTTGCCGAGCATCTCGAAAAACGTGTGGTGGTACGTGTCTTTGCCAACGTCGTCGAGATCGTTGTGCTTGCCACCGGCGCGGATGCATTTCTGCGTGTTCGCCACTCGCGTGAACTTCGGTTTTTCCGTACCGAGGAAGTATGGCTTGAACTGATTCATCCCTGCGTTGGCAAACAGCAACGTCGGGTCGTCGAGCGGCACGACGGGCGACGATGCCACGAACGTATGGCCGTGCTTCGCGGTAAAGAAATCGATGAACTGCTGGCGAATGTCACTCGACGAGAGCATGAAAACCTCGGGTCACTAAGAAGTTGTAAGTCGCAAACGTACGGTCTGTTCCGTTTAAGTTTACAAAACTCGCGTCTCGATCACTTGTGTCCGCAACGATCCACTCGTAACGATTCACTATCTGGGTAAGGAAATCAGTAGTTTTTAGTTAGGAGTGGTTCGTTGATAGTGACTAACAGCCTCGTAAATCACTCGCAGCGGTAGATTCGTTTCGCGGGCGATGCGGGCGCATTCCTCGTATTCGGGCACGATGATGCTATGGCCATCGCGCCAGCCGCGTTTGGCTTTGACCGTGCCCCATTCGGTGTCGATGGCGATGGTTTCGCGTTGCAACGTCGAGCGTTCGGCTTTCGTACGGCGGATGCCGAAACTGCCAGTTTCTTGGAAGAGAATCGTTTCGAGATCGTTGCGCTGGCTTTCATGACAGATCACTGTCAGTAGCACGCCGGGCCGTTGTTTCTTCATCTGGATCGGTAACGCGAACACGTCGAGCGCACCGGCGGCAAACAGTTTTTCGATGGCATAGCCGATGATTTCACCGGGGCAATCGTCGAGGTTCGTTTCGAGAACCGTCACCGTCTCCGTTTGGCTTCCCGATTGTCCCATTAGCAATCGCAACATGTTCGGTTGCTCGATCGGGTCTTTCGTCCCCGCGCCGTGGCCGATGCGTTCGATGGTCATCGTGGGGGTGTCGACGTATTCCGTCACGACGCTGGTGAGGATCGCCACGCCCGTCGGCGTCGCGAGTTCGCCGCGTACGGGGCACTTCGCAATCGGCACGCCCTTCAGCAATTCTGCGGTGCCCGGCGTGGGAACGGGCATAATCCCGTGGGCGCATTTCACCGTACCACTACCGACCGCCACGGGCGACGATGTGAAGCGGTCGGCACCGAGCAGATCCAAACCGACGGCCGCACCGATGATGTCCGCGATGCTATCGAGCGCACCGACTTCGTGGAAATGCACCCTTTCGAGCGGCATCCCGTGGGCTACCGATTCCGCGATCGCGACCTTGCGAAAGATCGTGCTCGCGAGTTCGCGCTGTTTCGGATTGATCGCGGCCCTTGTCAGTATCGCTTCAATATCGGGCAGAAACCGATAATCTTCTTCGTCTTTCGCGTGGACGGTCACCTTCGTCGCGGCGAACCCGCAACGTTTCACTTTCTCGATTTCCAGCTCGATCGGCAGGTTTAACGACGCGAGTGCGGTGCGAATCGCGGTCGGATCGACGCCAACATCGATGACGGCACCGAGCACCATATCGCCACTGATTCCACTAAAGCAGTCGAAATGTACGGTTCGCACCGATCGTCCTCCGAAACTCTTGCCGTGTGACGGAACGTCGCGCACGGTGGCCGATTCGCGTCCTAAAATACTGTTACGGAATTTAACCATAAGCGACTGGGAATGGAAATGATCCACGAGCCGAAACTTCTCGAACGACTCGTTAGCCTGGCGCAACCGGATGGCGGTTGGGGTTACCGCGACGGTCAACCTGGCCACCTCGAACCGACCTGTTACGCATTGCTCGCACTTGCGGCGGAACCGCAAAAGTATGCGGTCACCATCGCATATGGGCTGCGTTCGCTGCACGCGCACGCACAAGCCGATGGCAGTTTCCGCCTCACGCGCGGCCGCCCACAAGCCATCTGGCCGACCGCGATGGTGTTGTTCGCCAAGCACGGTAGCGGCGTCCCCGCAACGGATTTATCGCGCACGGCAGAGCGGTTACTGACGGTTGAAGGGCGTGTGTTGAAAGCCGATCCGGAAGTCGCGGACATGGTCGATATCGATGTGCGGCTGATGGGCTGGCCGTGGTCCGAAGATACGTTTTCGTGGGTTGAACCGACCGCGTGGGCGTGCCTGTCGTTGCGTGCCGTGGGCAAGGGCGATCACCCGCGCGTGCGGGAAGGTTTGCAACTTCTGCTGGATCGGGCATTCGAAACGGGCGGTGCGAATTACGGTAACCGCACGGTACTCGGTAAGTCGACTGAACCGATTCCGGGGCCGACGGCGGTGCTGCTGCTCGCGTTGCAGGGGATCGCGGACAACCCGCGAATCGAAGCGGCGAAAGGGTACCTGCGAGTTCATGCGGAACAAACCACCGACCTCGAACACCTCGCATGGATCCGCATCGCGCTGACGTGCCACGCGACCGATGCGACGACCGTGGCCGCCCTGCCCCGCATAGACGATCGTATTCGCGAATCGCTGGAAATCGAGCTGAACGCGAGCGTCGGTGAGGGCCTCGGCGCGGGGCCGCTGCGGGTGGCACTTGCGGCGATTGCGTTAAATGCGGACGTGCGGAACCCGTTCAAACTGTCCGATGGCGTGCCGCTCCCGAGCGATGGCCCGGCGTTCGCAGACAAGGCGAACACCGCCGTCAAGAAGTCCGAAGCGCGCTCGCCCGGCGAGCGAGTCGGGCAGTTTTTCCGCGGCATTATGGTACGGGGCATGAGCGCGCTACGTGCCCTCCCCGCGCAGTCGGGCGTGCACATCGGCAAGTGTGCCGCCTACGATGATACGATGCTGACCGTACTCAAAGCCCAGTACGAATGCTTCCGCCAGAGCGTGCCGATAAAGGGCAAGCGAATCGTGCTGAAGCCGAACCTCGTCGAGTACCACAAAGACAAAGTCATCAACACCGACCCGCGATTTGTCGATGCCGTCATTCGCTTGTTCCAGGAAGAAGGGGCCGCCGAAGTGATCGTGGCCGAAGGACCGGGACACTGGCGGAACGTGCAATTTCTGGTGAACGAAAGCGGCCTCGGCGACGTCCTTCGCAAACGCAACGTTCGGTTCGTGGATATCAATCACGACGAGCCGATCAAGATGCTGAACCTCGGGCGGACGACGGGGCTTGAGTTCTTGTACCTTTCGCAAACCGTGCTGAATGCGGACGTGTTCGTATCGCTGCCGAAGTTGAAGACGCACCACTGGGCGGGTGCGACGCTATCGCTGAAGAATCTCTTCGGCACGCTACCGGGTATCTGCTACGGCTGGCCGAAGAACGAACTTCACTGGCGTGGCATTCACAACAGCATCGTCGATATTGCCTGCACGCACACGCCGCACCTGGCAATTGTCGATGGCATTATCGGCATGGAAGGTGATGGCCCGCTGAACGGCACGGCGAAGCCGTGTGGGGCGATCATCATGGGTAACGATCTCGTCGCGGTCGATGCGACGTGTTGCCGCCTGATGCAGCTTCCGCCGGAACGCGTGCCGACAATCGTGCTCGCCACCGAGAAGCGATTGGGGCATATGAGCGAGCAAAAGATCGTGCAACTCGGTGCGAGCATCGACGAACTAGCCACGTTTTTCGAACGCCCACCCGGCATCGAATCGCAACTTTTGAAAGAACCGGTGAAGGCGTGACCGGTTTCTGATACTGTTCGCAGTAGCACGATAATTCGTTCTGTTGCGAGGCACAGTGATGTCTGAAGAGCGCGTATCGGTCGGTTCGAGTTACAAAGAAGCGATATTCGGTATCGCGGTCGGCGGGGCCGCGATTGGGATTATCGGCGGGTTGTCACTGTTTGCGTTCGAGCCAAAGTGGGCGCTCGGGGTAACGGGTGCCGGGTTGATTTTCGGGCTGCTCGCACTCGCACGCGGATATGCTATCAGCCGGAAACGCCGCTGGATTACGTCGACCGAGGAAGGTTTCCTTCTCGAAGATACGCGAGGCCAATTCGACTTCACCGACGAACAAATCTCCGACCTCGGCACGTGGGCGAAAACGCGGTTCTCGAACGGCGTGCCGAACGCCATCGAACGCAAGGGCAGCCTCGTCATTGCCGCCGAATCGTTCGCGGCCACGCTCGATTTTCGCTATGTTGTTGCTCTCAACAAAGTCGATCCGCTCGAAGAATTCCTCGAACGGAACCTCGTGAGGCTGACCGACGAAGCGAAGGACAATCTAGAGAACGGCGACACGATCGAAGGCACGGGATGGACGCTCGACGCCAAGGAAATGGTCTGCACCGACGGTCGGGCGGCGAACAGCTTTCCCGTCAGCGATTTCACCGCCACCGATATCGTCGATGGTAAAGTGGCGATCTGGGTTCGCGGCGATCCGAAGCCCGTCGTCCGCATCGCCGCCGGTTCGCCGAATGCTCTCGTACTCGTTCGCGTACTTTTGAAGCAGCTCGCCGAGAAAGGCCCCGTCGTCGAGGATTCCACGGGGCTGGGGCGGATCATTTTCGAGCGCGACAAGTCGACGCAACGCGGACTCTTAGTGTTCTTGCTGTTGATTTTTGTGTTGGCTACTATCGGTGGTATTTTGCTTGCAATCGTTGAAAGTGATAATCGAAGAGACCAAGCGGGACTGTTTATT